>Ga0209709_10000502_pt1 | contig 37459 bp, 42 predicted proteins | sample ArcticOcean_MG_C_2_FD_187435 | JGI IMG/M metagenome (GOLD analysis project Ga0209709, IMG submission 187435) | Marine microbial communities from western Arctic Ocean - ArcticOcean_MG_CB4_136 (SPAdes) (version 2) | ecosystem: Environmental > Aquatic > Marine > Oceanic | place: Arctic Ocean... | reverse complement strand
ATGCCATGGCCGGTGACATATATGGACAAGGTAAAGTTCTTGCACTTAGAAAATATAAATTCCTCAAGTGGTCATACATGAGTTTTCTTTTAGGGATGATAAGTGCAATTATAGTATTTGTTTTGCAGGGCCCGGTTGGAGAATTTATCTATCCGTACCTAATAAGAGGGCTTGATGCATTTATTGATGAAATGCTGTTCCTGTGGGAAGGAATGAAACATTTGGCGTGTCAAGGAACAGTTCAATGTAGGAATGGTGGGAATTAATAAATATTTAAAACTTGACAATTTTCCTAGTTTCGTGGTATGATATATGTAACTGAAATAAAATTTAATAAGGATATATAAATGAAAACCTTTAAGAATCATTTAGTAGAATCTAGTTTATCGAGAGTTATGCATCATGTGAATAAAACTCCTAAGTTTGGTTTAATATCACCACATAGGCAGGAACATTCACCTGAAGAGAATGAAAAACGCTTTTCTGATTTAAAAAATCATGTTCGAAAACTTGGACATGGATATATTGAAATGAGAGGTGGTTATAAAGAAGAGGGAGGATTAGTTAAAGAAAAATCTCTTCTTATTCCTAATATTGAAAGAAAACATATGATGAGTTTAGGAAAAAAATATGATCAACATTCAGTAATCCACAAAGAGAAAGATGATTTTTCACTTTTAGGAACAAATACTTCTCCAGGAAATTCTCATGGCAAAGTTCATGCAAATTTTAATCATGGTGGAAAAAGTATATCTGTTGATAATAGAGGAAACCAATTTCAAGATTTATTCTCAAAATTACATAAGGGTTCACATAGAGATAAAAAGTTTCTATTAAAAATGAAAGAGGAATCTTTTGTTATGGAAGAAAAAATAGAAACTAGCATGTATTATAATAAATTACATGGTGACCAATGGTTTACAATCTTTGAAGGAAAGCTGAATGAAGCAATTTAATGAATTCTTAATTGAAGGAATGTATGATCCTTCAATTTTTAAAGCAGTTTTCATGGCAGGCGGCCCTGGTTCTGGAAAGTCGTGGGTTGCCGGCCATTCAACAGCTGGACTAGGAATGAAGATTGTGAATTCAGATGAAATATATGAATTAAAATTAACATCTTCTGGATTGGGAACAGACTTCACGAAATATACAGAAAAGGATTTCGAGAAATCTCAAGTGATTAGAGATAAGGCAAAATCCCTTACAAAAATGAGAATGAAACAATGGATGGATGGAAGATTAGGTTTAATTGTAGATGGTACAGGCCATAAATTTGACAGACTTCAATCAGCATCAGAAGGATTGCGGGGGTTGGGTTATGATACAATGATGATATTTGTTAATACATCATTAGATGTCGCTTTAAAAAGAAATAGTCGAAGACCTAGAAAATTAAGAGATGACATAGTAAAAAAGAGTTGGGAAAATGTTCAGTCAAATATAGGAAAATTTCAAGAATATTTTGGTGCTGATAAATTTATAATTGTTGATAATAATACTGAAATTGAAGCACGTGATCCATTTAGAAGTGTTTATAAAATATTAAAAAGAATAATACAGAAACCTGTAGAAAATTATAAAGCTAAAAAATGGATTGAAAGGGAAAAGAAATTAAAAAAATCTCAAACTTTTAAAGAATATTTTGAATTAGATGAATTTGATAATCCTCAAATTTATTGTGATATGGATGGAGTTGTAGCGGATTTTGAAGCGGGAGTTGAGGAAATGATTGGTGGAAAGTTTAAAGATGAGCGTTGGGAGGAATTACCAGACGATTTTTTCTATAAATTACCACCAATGAAAGATGCGAAACGACTTTGGAATTTTATTGGTAAACTTAATCCCTTTATGCTTACAGCAATACCAACACATAAAAGGGGAAAAATCGCCGATAGGGCGGGAGCTGATAAGACAAAATGGATGCTAAAACATTTTAATGTTGAAAAAAATAGTATGAGAGCAGTTTCAAGACGTGATAAAAAACAATTTGCTAAAGATGGTAGAGATAGAAGACCCAATATTCTGATTGATGATCATGAACAAAATATTGCAGAATTTAGAAAAGCGGGAGGAATAGGAATACATCATACCAGTGCAGCAAATACAATTAAACAACTTAAAGCAATAGGATTCAAATAATGGCAGAAGAAGTATGGGATGATGATTTTGATTTTGGATTTAGTTTTAGTGGAGCAGAAGAGGTCGAAGGAACTCAAGCTTCCGCTGAAGAAAGAACAAAAGAAATTTCTACTCAGGCTGCAACCGCAGTTAGTAAAGATTTAACAGATGATGTAAAATCTATTATTAAAAAAATAGATGCATTGGGATCACTAGTAGATAAAGATAGTAGTGGAGATGATTGGAATTTAAATTCAGATCAATGGGATCGAGTTGAAGAAAAAGTAGACAAGATTCTCACAATGCAATCACAAGAATTAGTATCTGCAGTTACGGAACAAGGTTCTAGTATTCGAGCAGTTATAGATGAAGTAGAAGAGAGAAAAGTAGAAATTGATAGACAATTAAAAGATAGGATGGAAAAAATGGAAAAAATGATTATTCCACTTTTGAAAAATCTTATGAAAAATCCAAGCAAAGAGTATATATATTGGCCTAATAGAACGGGTAAGTTACAGGCACAAATTGATAGAATTCTTGAAGTTACAAGGGCTCAAGCCGTTTAGTGTACCTAAATAATACTACACTCTATAAGAAAGGTTTTAAAATTGCCTATCATGAATACATTCCAAATGAAGCCATGCGCTTCGCAAAAATCCAATTAAATTTTATTAACGGTGGGCACCCCATAACCCAATACATGAGGTAACATGCTACGAATACTTATATTTTTTACTATATTAATATTTCTACCATTTAGTATAGGAGGAAATTCTCTTAATCAATATTGGAATCCAGAAGTATTTTCCATTAAACGCGCTCATACAGACGCAATGCCACCAATGTTGATGAAATCAATTGAAAATTTTCAACTAAATGCAGTCCAAGTAGATCCTATAGAATTAGAATGTATGTCTAAAAATATATATTTTGAAGCTTCAACAGAATCCACCGCAGGCAAAATCGCCGTCGGTCAAGTGGTACTAAATAGAAAAGATAGTGTACGTTTTCCAAATACTGTATGTGATGTAATATATGAAGGATTACACTATAAAAGTGGATTTCCAATTAGAGATAGATGCCAATTTAGTTGGTATTGTGATGGTAAACATGATAGACCATTTCGAGGAAAACTTTGGAAGAATTCTGTAGAATTGGCAAAGTTTTTATTAGAATCAGATGATTTGGTTGATATAACTGATGGAGCTACATTTTATCATGCAGATTATATTAGTGCTCCGAGATGGACTACTACAAAAATAAAAACTGTAACAATAGATAGACATATTTTTTATTCTTCAAGGCGAATGTAATGGCAAATAGACCAATAAGTGAACTTACAGAAATGAATCCGGATGATATATCTACCGCAGATTCAGTACTTGTTTATGATTCATCAGATGATGTAGAAAGAGTTAAAAGAGCAACGGTAGGAAATTTAATATCAATAGCGGATGGAACATTTTCATCTTTTACCGTTGCTGCGGATGGTGGGTCGCCAGAAACCATTGGTCAAGCCGCCACAATGACTGTTAAGGGGGCTGATACTTCCATATTCTGTGAAGCCCAAGCAACAGATACAATAGCAATAAAAGCGAATACTTCCACAATGGCAACTGTAGCACATGTTGCTTCAGTTAATCTTAGTTCCATTGCGGATGTAACTTCCCCAACAGCCGTCCAAGGCGATATTTTATATTACAATACTGGTAATTGGACAAGTGTCACACCTGGAACTGCAGGATTATCACCAGAGGTAGGATCAACTAATCTTATAACTTTGGGTGCTATAGTCGCTGGAACATGGCAATCTACACCAGTTGGTACAATGTTTGGTGGAACCGGAAAAGATTTTAGTTCTACTTCCGCCGCCAATACTGGAGTAGTAGTTATTAATAATGGAGTCGCAACTTTAGCAAGACCTGGAGTTGGTTCAATAGATTCTTGTTTAGATGAGGATGATTTAACAAGCAATTCTGCGACCGCATTGGTAACACAACAATCTGTTAAAGCATATGTAGATAATAATATTACATCACAAATTGCAGTAACTGTCGCAGATGATGGAAGTTCATCTCAAAATGTTTTTGAGTTGGATGGACAAAAAATGAAAACGTCCACACATATTAGACCTACCATTCGTTTACAAAAAGGAATGGTATATCGTTTTGATGTAAGTGCTGGTTCAAATTCAGGTCATATATTAAGATTTTCCAGTTCACCAGATGGTACACATACGGGTGGATCTGAATATACAACAGGGGTTGAGAGCGTTGGAACAGCAGGGAATGCTAATGCAAAAGTAAATATTACCACATCTTGGGATACTCCTGATATTCTTTACATTTATTGTGCGACTCATGCAGGTATGGGTGGAGCTGTTGGTCCTGGAGCAGATGATCAAAGAACACCAATTTATACAAGTGATAAATTAATTTGGTTAGAAATAGATGGTGCAAGAACAATGAGTGCGGGAGATTGTTTATTGTGTGATGTTTCTACTTCATCTATGATAGTAACCTTACCGGCAGCAGGAGTAATGGGAGATCATATAAGAGTTGTTGATGCATCTCAAAATGCTTCATCAAATAGTATTACCATTAATAGAAATAATCATAAAATTGATGGAGCAACAAGTAATTTTGTCATGAGTACAGATGGACAGGCTAAAGAGCTAGTATATTATAATGTGGCACGAGGTTGGATAACTGTATAATATAAATATATGTAAGTGAAAAATGTAATTAATTTAAAGGAAATATGGAAGCGATAAGTGTAAAAGGTGTAAAATCTGATGGAACAGTTGCAGCGACCACTATGGGTAACGCTACTTTGGTATGGTGTGCAAATTCTCACGCAACTACCGCCGTAGTTTTAACATTAGATGGAACTGTAACTAATGGTTCTGGAAATAGTGGAACACTATCTGTACCACCACATTTTGCGTTGTTAGTGAGAAAAGCTCCACTGGATACAATCGCTTCGGCGGGCGGAACAGCATCATTAACAGCAGTTGCATACAATGCGGCTCCTGGAATCTCAAGAGATAGTTAAAAATGTTTAATCATTGGCCAAAGGTTGAAGCGGCATTTTTGTCATCGATATTAGCATTGGTCATTTGGATGACATCAGGGATAATTTCACATGAAACATCTATCGCTGTATTAACAGAACGAGTAAAAACAATCCAAGTGGATATAAAAAATATGAAAGATAATATTCATCTTCTAATCGCTCAAAAAAAAAATGAAGTTAACTATGAATCTCTTGCAAAAGACTAATGGGCGCACAGCATTATCTTGGTAACCCAAATTTAAAAAACTCAAACGTACAATTAGAATTTTCTCCTGAACAAGTAAAGGAACTTGTTAAATGTGCCACTGACCCAAAACATTTCATAGAAAATTATGTTCAGATTGTTCATGTTGATCATGGTTTAGTTCCTTTTAAATTATACGATTATCAAGAAGAGATGGTCGAAATTTTCCATAATAATAGATTTGTAATTTCAAAACTACCTAGACAATCTGGTAAATCAACAACAATTGTATCTTATCTTTTACATTATATTCTTTTTAATGAGAATGTTGCAGTTGCTATTCTTGCTAATAAAGGTAATACTGCGAGAGAACTTTTGAGCAGAATGCAGATGTCTTTTGAACATTTACCGAGATGGCTACAACAAGGAGTTACTGTTTGGAATAAAGGTAATGTTGAATTAGAAAATGGTAGTAAAATTCTCGCTGCAGCAACATCCTCTTCAGCGGTTAGAGGTTCATCTTTTAATATCATTTTTCTTGATGAGTTTGCTCATGTAGATCCACCATCTTTAGCGGATGAATTTTTTAACTCTGTTTATCCTACAATTTCTTCTGGAAATACTACAAAAGTTTTCATTGTATCAACACCATATGGAATGAATAAATTTTATAAAATGTGGATTGATGCAGAAGAGGGTAGAAATACTTATGTTCCATTTTCTGTAAATTGGAGTGATGTTCCAGGTAGAGATGAAGCTTGGAAACGAGAAACTATTCGAAATACAAGTGAAAGACAATGGAGACAAGAATTTGAGTGTGAATTTTTAGGATCTACAAATACTTTGATTGAACCTTCTAAATTAAGAAATATGCCTTATAAGCCACCAATTAGAAAACAACAAGAATTGGATGTTTATGCTGAACCACAAAAAGGTCATGTTTATTGTACTCTTGTGGATACAGCATCAGGCGTTGGTCAAGATTATTCAACATTTACAATAATTGATGTTTCAGAAATTCCATATAGGGTTGTTGCAAAATATAGAAATAATGAAATATCTCCAATTATTTTTCCAAATATAATTGAACAAATATCTACACAATATAATAAGTCTTGGTGTTTAATCGAAACTAATGGAAATGGTATGCAGGTAGGAGATATATTGTATTATGATTTAGAATATGAAAACACTATTCTCACTTCTCCAAATAAAGGTGGACAAGAAGTTAGTGGTGGATTTAAGAAAAATTCTAGAATTGGTTTAATTACATCAAAACATGTTAAAAGAACAGGTTGTACAACTATAAAAGAATTAATTGAGAAGGATCATTTAATAATTGAGGATTTTGATATCATTTCAGAGTTGATGACTTTTACTGAAAAAGGACCCACTTTTCAGGCTGAGGAAGGATATCATGATGATTTGGTCATGACTTTAGTTTTATTTGGATGGTTAGTGAATCAACGATATTTTAAAGATATTACTGATTCTGATATTAGAAAAAAATTATTAGAACAACAAGAAAGAATGAATGATGAAGATTCATTACCATTAGGATTTTATAATGATGGTATATCCGAGGTAGTAGCTGAAGATGATTATCATGTTTGGAAAGAATATAAATCAGGACTCTATTGGAATTCCGAAATTTAATAAATATAGTTAATTAGAGGTGAGTTTCAAGTAGGTTAGACGAAAGAGCTAACACGCTAGAAGTCAACTAAATATAATAAATATAGGAGAATAAAAATGCCCTTCACAGTTAGTCCTGGTGTTCTGACTAGAGAAATCGATTTAACAACCATAGTACCAACTCTCGCTACAAATATAGGGGGATTTTCAGGACTCTTTAGATGGGGCCCTATTGAAGATCCACAAAATGGTCGAGTCGCTTCAGACGCAGATTTAAAAGCTAAATTTTTCGTACCAAACGAAGATAATTATATTTCATGGATGTCCGCATCGAATTTTCTGAACTATGGCGGAGTTCTTGAAATTTCACGAACAGCAAACTCAGAAGCAAAAAATGCTTCATCTGCTAATACGACTTATGCAGCGACACAAGAGGGAGCGACAGTTTTAATTAAGAATAAGAAAGCATTCGAAACCACATATGACCCATCTACAGGAGGATCATCTACGGGAACTTATGGGCCGTGGGTTGCGACATATGCGGGAGAAAGAGGAAATAGTTTAAAGGTTTCAGTATGTGGACCTGATAAAGCACAAAAAACTCTCACAGGAACAGTCACAGTTGCGTCGGGAACCGGATTAGTAACAGCAACGTCAGATTCACTATGGTTTCAAGAAGTTAGAAGTGGTGATGTTTTAACAATGGGTAGTGAAAATTATTTGGTTAATAATGTAATGAATACTGCAGGAACTGATACAGCATATGTTGTACAAACTCCTGGATCTGCTACTGTCACCGCAGTATCTGCTGGAAGTTCCGCAACATGTCTTGTTAGATCAGCATTTGAAGAAAAATCATCACAAATATTTGGCACAATTGTGAATACAGGTGGAACAAAAGTAGTAACCGGAACTGGTACATTTTTTAGTACACAATTGAGAGTGGGAGATATGATAGTATCCACTTGTGATACTCTAGCACCATTCAGACATAAAGTTGCTTCAATCACAAGTAATACTGAATTGCAATTGGTTACAGCATCAGACACAGACAAAGGAATTACATCTACATTAGCTTTTGGTAGAGAATGGGAATATGCATGTAATCCAGGAGAATCTAGTGTCAATGGAGATGCACCCGGAACTTCAGTTTGGGCTACAGAAAGAGGAGCTTCCCAAGACGAAATTCACATTGTTGTTGTAGACGAAGATGGAAATTGGGGAACATCCTCAACAGCATCGACGGGTGATACATTAATAGAAAGATGGAATGGAGTTTCAGTCGCTTCAAATTCTCCAGAGTATTATAAATCTAAAGTTAATAACACAGACGCATTTCCAGTATGGGCAATGTCACATCCAGCAACAGGCAGTGTAGTAAATGGTGATGACACTACCGATTCTGCGTGGGGAACAGCTGCGGTAAGTAGTACTAAATTTAATGCATTTGGGTGGTCACAGTCATGGTCACTTAATGGTGGATTAGATGGACAGACATTATCAATTGGTGATCGAAAAACGGGATATGATGTATTTAAAGAACCAGTAGATTCAGACGCTTCATTAATTTTTATGGGAGACGCAGAAGCGGCATTATCTTCTTATGTAATGTCCACTATCGCGGAAGCAAGAAAAGATCTGGTTGTATTCTGTTCACCAGAAAGAGCGGATGTTTTAGGTACAACTACTCAAGCATCAAATGTTTTAGATTATAGAAATGGTTTACCAAGCACATCTTATGGATTTATGGATTCAGGATGGAAACGACAATGGGACAATCAGAATCAGGTTTGGAGATATATTCCATTAAATGCGGATTGTGCAGGGCTTGCAGTTGCTACAGAAAATTCTTTGGGTTCATTTTACTCTCCAGCAGGTTATACTAGAGGTCAAATTAAGAATATTAGAGATTTGGCATGGAATCCTGCGGAAGCTGATAGAGATGTTCTTTATAATAAAGGTGTCAATTCTGTTGTGAATTTTCCAGGCGAAGGAAGAATGTTGTTTGGAGATAAAACACTATTAGCAAAACCAAATGCATTTGATAGAATTAATGTAAGAAGATTGTTTATTACATTAGAAAAATCTATTTCTCAAGCGGCAAAACAATCATTGTTTGAATTCAATGATGATTTTACAAGATCACAATTTGTTTCCATTGTAGAACCTTTCTTGCGAGATATTCAAGCAAGGGGAGGAATTACTGATTTTATGGTTGTATGTGATGGGTCTAATAATACACCAACAGTTGTAGATGCAAATCAATTTGTAGGTGCTATATATGTTAAGCCGGCAAGATCAATTAACTTTATTGAATTAAGTTTTGTATCTGTAAGAACTGGTGTATCATTTAGTGAAGTTGTTCAAAGATAAAGGAGAGATAACACATGGCAGCAGCAACAAATAATTTTAGTATTAATACTTTCATTAGTTCAATTCAAGCCTCAGGGGCGAGATCTAATTTATTTTCATGTACAATGACATTACCAACAACCGCGGTCGCTGATGCAGGAATGACAGCGCAGACCGATGCAACGGACAAATTGGATTTTCTAGTAAATGCGACGGTTATGCCAGGATATATTAATGGAGAAGTTCCTGTTTCTTATTACGGGAGGCAGGTTTTCTTTGCAGGAGATACCACATTTGGCGATTGGACATGCACAGTATTAAATGATGAAGATATGAAAGTTAGAACAAATATTGAAAGATGGATTGAAGCTATGAATAGCGCAGAGGGAAATGTAAGAGCATGGAAGATTCCTCATTCTAGTATGTTAGGTACAATATTAGTTAAATCTTATTCTTTAGCTGGTGATACGACAAAGACAATTGATAGTATGAAATTGCATGGCGCATGGCCAAATAATATATCACCAATTGAATTAAGTCATGATTCAGTAAATACTATAGAAACATTTACTATAACTTGGCAATATTCCTATTCTGGACCAGTATTATCTACAGCAACTAATGCGGTCAAAACAATAGATACAGTAGCCGGCGGCGGAGTCGCATAATAAGGAGAAATAATGGCAGCAACGGGATTTAACGTTAATGATATTAAAACCGCTTTAGCGGATGGTGGAGCGAGACCTACGCTATTTGAGATTAGTGGAAGTTTCGAAGGAACAAATTTTATGTTACATTGTCGAGCGGCATCATTACCAGGAACAAATATTAATGTAATTCCTGTAAATTATCGCGGAAGAGCAATTAAACTCCCAGGAGTTAGAACTTATGATGTATGGAATACGACATTTTTAAATGATGATGGTGAAATAAGACAGAAGTTAATAACATGGATGAGACAAATGGCAGGGGGAATTGATGGATCAAGAACTGCGACATATGGACCATTTAATAAAACTACTTCTGATTATAGAGATTTGTCCGTTACTCAATTAAAAAAAGATGGCACAAAAACAATAACTTATAAATTAATACAGGCTTGGCCAGTAAATATAAGTGATATTGCATTAGATTGGGGCACAGAGGGGTTTCAAGAATTTACTGTAACTTGGAGATATGATTATTTTCTAGAAAAAACTGAAGCTGGCAACTCCGCAAAGGCGGGTGATATTATTGCACCCGAACCTGTGGCCGCGTGATAAATAGTTATATTCAGATAAATAGTTAATAATTTTAAACACTTTACAGGTTGATAACTCGTGGCATTCAATGTAGATGAATTTAGATCAAAAGCGCTAAAATATGGTGGTGCGGCACCCAATCTATTTGAAGTGGATATTGTGTGGCCTTGGGCATCTTCTACTAGAACAAATTATAACATTAAAACAACATTTCTTCCAGCATCTATATCAACTTCCACAACAGTAAATTATCTTGGTAGAGTTTTTAAATTTGCAGGGGAAAGAACATATCCCCAATGGACCTGTACTTTTCTTAATGACGAAGATTTTAAATTAAGAAATGCATTAGAAAGATGGTCTGATTATATTTCTGGACACGTGAAACTTGGAAGAACAAGAGTACAATCTACTGTAGGAAGAGAGGATGGTCCACTCGATTATCAATCTTCAGCTACCTTAACTCAATTTTCAAAAAATGGAAATCCTATAAAAAAATATACATTTAATGGGCTATATCCATTGACATTAACGGATATTCCCGTATCATGGGATACGACAAATGCAATTGAAGAATTTACGGCAACATTTGAATATCAATATTATACAACCAATTATATAAGTTCTGATCCTGAGAGTCGCGACATCAGCCCTGATAATTGGATTGGAAGAGGTAGCACAGTTCCGCGCGATCAAGGTGTAGCAGAAATGAATGCAACGTTGGATGATTTTGATTTAAATTTTGACGACGATTATTAGAGAAATATATATGAAAAATAAAACAATCAATAGGATATATTATGGCACAATTTGAATTATTTGGATTTAAGATCGGAAAAAGCAAAGAAGAAGAAAAGGAATTATTAGCCTTTGCTAAACCTGATGATCTTGAAGGCCAGTTTGATATAGCATCATCGTATGGAATGTCTGCGGGTGGTGCTTATGGTACTTATATTGATATGGAAGGTACTGCCAAAAATGAGGCAGATCTTATTAGTAGATATAGAACGATGGTTTTACAACCAGAAGTCGATATGGCTATAGATGATATTGTAAATGAAGCCATAGTTACTGGAAGAGATGTTCCAGCAATTTCAATTGCGTTACACAATTTAAATGTTACAGATAAAATCAAAACCAAAATTTCGGATGAATTTTCAGAAATTATGAGACTTTTAGATTTTAATAATAATGGTTATGATATTTTTAAAAAATGGTACGTTGATGGTAGAATTTATTATCAATGTGTTATTGATCCAGCTGATCCTTCTGCGGGATTACAAGAATTAAGATTTGTTGATCCTCTTAAAATAAGAAAAGTTAGAGAAAGAAAAAAAGCAGAACAAAGTGTTCCAAAAGAAGCTTCTTTAAAGAAAGATATGTCTGGTGAATATTATGAATATTATTTGTATCAGGATAAACCAATGTCTAATCAACCTAATAAAATGGGCGTTGGAGATTATTCTAAAAAGCAACTGAAGATCGCTCCTGATATGATTGCATATTCTGGTTCCGGTGTTACCAATGCTGGTAGAAGAATGGTCATTTCACATTTACATAAAGCGATCAAATCATTAAATCAGTTGAGAATGATTGAGGATTCTTTAGTTATTTACAGGATATCAAGAGCACCAGAAAGAAGAATATTTTACATTGATGTTGGTAATTTACCTAAAATGAAAGCGGAACAGTATCTTAGAGATATTATGCAGCGTTATAAGAATAAATTAATTTATGATGCGGATACTGGAGAAGTTAGAGATGATAGAAAAATAATGACAATGTTGGAAGATTACTGGTTGCCTCGTAGAGAAGGTGGTAGAGGTACAGAAATTACAACATTGCCAGGAGGACAAAATCTTGGAGAAATTGATGATATACAATATTTTCAAAGAAAATTATATAAATCATTAAATGTTCCTGTTTCAAGATTAGAAACGGATGCTAGTTTTACTTTAGGTAGAGCGACAGAGATAACCAGAGACGAGTTAAAGTTTACCAGGTTTGTAGAAAGATTAAGAAAGAAATTTACTGTTTTATTCGACTCTTTACTTGAAAAGCAACTAAGAATGAAAAATATAGTTGCTAAAGAGGATTGGCATAAAATGAAGAATAGGATTCATTATAGTTTTGAATCTGACTCTCATTTTTCTGAATTAAAAGAGGCAGAAATGTTAACTAATAGAGCCACTCTTCTTAGAGATTTGGACGATTATGCAGGAAAATATTTCTCTGCAGAATTTGTAAGAAGACACATTTTGAGACAAAGTGAGGAAGAGATGGCAGAATTGGATGTTCAAATGGCTCAAGAAAAGAACGATCCTAAATATAACAATAACGACGACGACCAAGGCGGCGGTTTTGGTGGCGGCAGAGGATACTAAAAGGAAAATATGGATAATGTTTACTCAACTGTTGATATAGTTTCAGCAATTATGACGGGCGACAATAGTCGTGCAAAAGAAGGTACTTTGAGTGTTTTAAGTCAAAAATCTATGGACGAATTGGAAGTAAGAAAAGCAGAAATTGCACAAAATCTTTTTAAAGATGCTCCTACAGAAGAGGTTTCTGATGTTCAAGAACCGGAAGAAACTAGTTCTGTGGAAGAACCAGATTCTAATTCAAAAATGGAAGTATCAGATCCTGCAACTGGAGGTGATATACAAGTAGTTGATCCATTTGATGGACAACCAAAAGAAACATTAACTGAACCAAATTCTGAGATTGGATAATGAATGAAGGCGTTTAAGCAATTTAAAAAAGAATTAGATGAAGTATTGACGCCGACGCAAAGGTTTAAAAAAAGAATACATTTTGCCAGGTCAAAACCAAAAAGAATGGCAGGATTACGTAGAAATAAAATGAGAGCCATTCCAACAGGAGGTAGAGAAGCTCTTCGTAAACAAGCTAGAAGAAAGTTTACTACATTTTTAAAACAGAGAGTTAGAAAAGATTTATCAGCTTCTCAATTGCAAAAACAATCTCCTGGTCAAAAGGCCAACATTGAAAGAATGGTAGCGAGATTAAAAAAATCTCCAGCTCAAAAAGCCAAGATGACTTCATGGACAAGGGCGGGAGGAAAAATGTATAGAGAACTTATAACCAACCGGAAGAATCGAATTAAATCTATGAGAGCTTCCAAAAGGAAGAAAAAATAAGGGGATAAAAATATGAAATTAATTACAGAAGTTTCTGAAGCATTAGAGTATGTTTCTGAAGAAGGAAAAGATGGAACAACGAATTATAAAATTCGTGGAATCTTTATGCAAGCAGAACAGATGAACAGAAATAAAAGAACATATCCTCTTTCTGTTCTCGAAAGTGAAGTTAAGAGATACAATAAAGAATATGTTAATAAAAATAGAGCATTTGGTGAATTAGGTCATCCTGACGGCCCTACTGTTAATTTAGATAGGGTTTCTCATATGATCACAAAGTTGAATCAAGAAAAAAATGATTTTGTTGGCGAAGCTAAAATTTTAAATACACCAAATGGTAAAATTGTCAGAGAACTTATTTCAGCGGGTGCTACACTTGGAGTATCTTCTAGAGGAATGGGATCTTTGACCCCTACACGGAATGGAAGCGTTGTAGGAAATGATTATTATCTGTCAACAGCAGGTGATATTGTCGCAGACCCTTCTGCCCCCAATGCCTTCGTTGAAGGAATTATGGAAGGAAAAGAATGGGTTTGGGATAACGGCATAATTAAAGAAACAGAAATAGATAAATATAAGCAGAGTATTTTATCAGCTACAAGCGTTACTTTAGAAGAAGCTAAGCTAAATGCGTTTGCTGATTTTATTTCTAAGTTATAAAGTATTATAAATACTTAAACAATTATAGACAAATATATTCCATTAATATTTGAAACTCAGTTAGGAGCAATAAAAATGGTAAAAGAAGAAACAACGGAAGCAGAAGTTCTAGAAGAAGGACAGGCTGAAGCTGAAAATGAAGCTCCCGTAGAAGAGCTAGACGAAGCTCCTGCAGGGGTTCAAGATTTAGGTGGCGATGATCCAAATACGGGGAAAGCGAATAAACCCGATGCAGGAACATCTCAATCACCATCCAGAAAAGCGGATAAAAGAAATCCGGAAAAAAAGCAACCAACTCAAGGAAATTCAGTAAAACCCGCACATGAAGAAAAAGAAGTGAAATCAAATACTAAAAATGGTATGATTGCACAAGTTTATGACATGTTGAAGGGAATGAGTAAAGATGAAATTTCTGAAAAATTTGGATTAATGCAAGATTTGGTTGATTTAGATATTGAACAATTAAACAACGAAACTAATGCAGAATCTGCAGATGAAAATGTTGTAGTTGAAGCACAAGAAAAGATTCTTTATTCTCGAAAAGACCTTACCGCAGATGATATTGAACTTGATTCCAAAGAGGACATTGAGGCAATATCTGGTAAAGAGGAACTTTCAGATGAATTTAAAGCGAAAGCTAAAGATATTTACGAAACAGCAGTAAAATCTAAAGTAGTAGATGAAGTAAATAAGAGAGTTGAGAAAATTGAAGAAGAGTATCTCAGCGAAATCGAAGAATCAACAAAGAAATTCCAAGGTGAAATGGTTGAAAAAGTAGACAATTACCTCAACTATGTTGTTACAGAATGGATGGAAGACAATAACCTTGCTGTTGAGCGAGGGATTAAATCTGAATTAACAGATGATTTTATGACAGGTTTAAGAAATCTCTTTAAAGAACATTACATAGATGTTCCAGAAGAGAAAGTAGACATTGTAGATGATCTATTTGAAAAGGTTGAAGAACTCGAAGCTAAATTAAACGAAGAAATCGATAAAAATGTTTCTTTGAAAAAAGACCTCGCAGAAGCTACAAAAGAGGGAATCTTGAGTGATGTTTGTGAAGATTTGGCAGACACACAAAAAGAAAAAATTTCTAGTTTAGCAGAAGGAGTAGAGTTTGAAAATGAAGACCAATTTAAAGCTAAATTAGCAATGCTAAAAGAATCATATTTTCCTCAAAAAGAAGTAGTTAAAAGTGAAGACGATGTCACTGAAACAACTTTATCGACCGAGGAACTGAGTGAAGAAATTGCTGGTGTTCAAGCGGAAAAAAGAGATGCTCAAATGCAAGCATATCTTAATATGTTAGACACTAAAAACAAGTAATTAAACTTATAACCACTTATACATTAAAGGAGATTTATAAATGTATATTGCTGAAGAAATTCAAAAAAAGTGGGCACCTGTGATCAATCATCCTGATTTGGATGAGATTAAAGATCCCTATAAAAGACAGGTGACCGCAGTAATTTTAGAAAACCAAGAACGTATGATGCGCGAATCGCGTGGTGGTATGGGGCTCTTAGCGGAGTCAGGTCCTACTAATGTCATGGGTGGATCCAGCTCTACAGCTGGAGATGGATCAGTAGATATCTACGATCCAGTACTCATTTCGTTGGTAAGACGTGCGATGCCTAACCTGGTTGCGTATGACGTTTGTGGTGTACAACCGATGACAGGACCTACCGGTCTTATTTTTGCGATGAGAGCAAGATACGCTAATCAAACTGGCGATGAGGCTCTCTTTAATGAAGCTAATACTTCATTTGGTTCTGCAAATACCAATGCGGAGAACACGCAAACCGGTGATAATCCTGCAGATTCTGGATATATGGCATATACCGGTATGTCAACAGCTAATGCAGAGACAAGAGGCGCAAATGATCCTCAAGTTGATGGTGACGCTATTCCAGAAATGGCTTTCTCAATCGAGAAGGTAACCGTAACCGCAGTAAGTAGAGCACTGAAAGGTGCATACTCAATGGAATTGGCACAAGACTTGAAAGCAATTCATGGTCTTGACGCTGAAACTGAATTGGCTAATATTCTTTCCGCTGAAATTTTGGCTGAAATTAATAGAGAAGTCATTCGTTCCATTGGCTCGTCAGCGAAACCTGGTGCAACATATGGTACTGCAAATGCAGGTACTTTTGACTTAGACGTTGACTCTAACGGTAGATGGTCAGTTGAAAAATTTAAAGGTCTGATGTTCCAGATTGAACGTGAAGCTAATGCGATAGCAAAAGATACACGTAGAGGAAAAGGGAACATGATCATTTGTGCATCTGATGTCGCTTCGGCACTTCAAATGGCAGGTGTTCTAGACTACACTCCAGCGATGCAAACTGGAATTAACGTTGATGATACTGGTAATACTTTTGCTGGTGTTCTCAATGGTCGATTCAAAGTTTACATTGATCCATTTGCGGCTAACCAAGCAACCAACTATATGATTGTTGGTTACAAAGGTTCTAGTCCTTATGATGCTGGACTTTTCTATTGTCCTTATGTTCCACTGCAAATGGTAAGAGCAATTGGTGAAGATAACTTCCAGCCACGTATCGGGTTTAAAACTCGTTATGGTATGGTAGCTAATCCTTTCGCTACATCCGCTGCAACTGGTGCAGTTGACGCCGACGGTACACTCGGTGCGACTAACCAAAATGTGTATTACAGATTGGTCAAAGTTGCTAACTTGATGTAATCTAACTAAAAAGGGGGAGTTAGTCTTTGACGTCTCCCCTTTTTTTACGCCCTAAATACTATTATGGCATCGATAAAAGGAAGACCGGAAAATTTAAGTTATCTCTCTCCAGTTGGGTTTAAATTTTTATTAAACAAATTACCCAATGTTGAGTATTTCTGCCAAGGAATTACTCTTCCTGGAATTTCCCTTATGTCAGTTCCCCTAGAAACTCCATTTACAAGAATACCTTATCCTGGAGATAGAGTAGAATTTCAGGATTTTATTGTTAGATTTATTATTGATGAAGATATGTTAAATTTTACTGAAATATTTAAGTGGATGCAGGGTTTAGGATTTCCAGACAGTTTTGATCAATATCAGGGACTTAAAAATTCTGATCCAGCTGCACCAGGGTCGAATGCGGGAATTACATCTGACGCGACTCTAATAGTATTGACAGGAGCATCTACTCCAAAAATTAAAGTATCTTTTAAAGATTGTTTTCCAATGATGTTATCTGCTGTAAATTTTGATACAGCAAATGAAGATATTCAATATATTCAAGCTGATGCTACCTTTTCTTATAGATCATTTGATATAGAAAACATACGAAAATAATAAAATTATATTATGAAATTTGATTATGAGCAACAGAGCACAACGTAGACTACAAGAACGATTACAAAAAAAACAACAAAAATCTGAACTTCTTCAAGCAAGAATTGAAGATAATTTTTTAGATCAAGAAAAATTTAATCAATTACAATCTATTATGATGGGCTCTGATTTTAGTTGGTATTATAATGATGTAATTGATTATCTAGGTGAAACCGACAAATTTCAATTTATTCAATTTCTTTATAGAGATCATTGTCCTACACAATCTTATCAATATGTATTTCCTATATTGGAAAAATTAGATGCAATAGCAATAATTCGTATAAAGGCTAATTTACTTACGAAAACACAGAATATTATTGAAAATGCATTTCATGTTGATATAAATGATATATCAGAAGAAATATTAAAACAATGGACAACTTCTATTTTTTATGTGAATACTAATAATGGTTATACTAAATTTGAAGACGGTACAGTAGTAGAGAGTATTGCAAATAGACTTGTTACTTTTCCAACCAACATGAAACATCATGGAACATCTTGTACAGATGAAAAAACTAGAGTTGTTATAAATTTCAATTATTTTAAATAGGATTATATTATGAAAATTGAAGAAATTGAAAGTCTGTGGGAAACAGACAGTAAAATAAATTCCGCCGATTTAGCAGGAGAATCCCTCAAATCCCCCCAGTTACATAACAAATATTTCAAAATTTTAAATCAGGAAATATTAGCTAGTAAATACATAGAATCTCAAAAACATATTCTCAGAAAGAAAAAATGGTCATATTTTAATGGTATAAGTATAGATGAGAATAATGATGAAGTTTTTCCAGTTAAAAGAGGACATAAACTTACAAAGGATGATGTTAATGCATTGATCGACGGTGAACAAGAATTTATAGATACACGATTGAAATTGGAGTTACAAAATCAAAAAATAACATATCTTGAATCTATAATAAAAGAAATATCTCAAAGAACATGGAATATTAAGAATGCAATCGAGTGGCACAAGTTCACAAATCCAGAACATTGATACTATATTTGTATCAAAAATAAATGAATCATACATTAAAGTAAAGACAAATCCATCAGTTGCACAAGAATTGTGTGATTATTTTACATTTAGTGTTCCGGGATTTCAATTCATGCCCGCATTTAGAGAAAAATTGTGGGATGGAAAAATTAGATTATATAGTGTACATGACCAAAGACTTTATTTTGGTTTATTATCTTATGTGGAGAAGTTTGCTCAAGGTAGAAAGTATCCATGTATTTGTCAAGAAAATGTTAATAATATCCATAACATAACGGATGGTGATTTATTTGATTATATTGTAAGTTTAAAATTACCATTTGATCCACATGATTATCAATTTGATGCTATACGAGCGGGTATAATTTTTAAAAGAATGTTATTAGTATCTCCGACGGCTTCTGGAAAATCATTTATAATATATTTGTTAATAAGATATTTACAGGATCATTTAAATAAAAAGAAGATACTTTTAATAGTACCCACAACGTCACTCACATCACAAATGTATAATGATTTTGGAGATTATTCAATAAATAATGGATGGTCTAATAGAGATAATTGCCATGTTGTTTTTGCTGGACAAGATAAGGTTTCAGAAAAACCTATTATCATTTCCACATGGCAAAGTATATATAAGTTAAAGGAGGATTATTTTTCTCAATATGATGCAATATTTGGAGATGAAGCTCATGGATTTAAATCTAAATCATTAACAAATATAATGACTAAGACCATAAATGCGGACTATAGGATAGGCTCTACAGGGACTCTAGATGGCACTCAGACACATAAATTGGTTTTAGAGGGGTTATTTGGTCGAGTTTTTAAATCGACCACTACAAAGGATCTTATTGATAAAAATATACTATCACCATTTAAAATAGAATCTCTGGTATTACAGTATAGTGATGATATATGTGAGGCTGCAAAAAAATTAAAATATAGAGAAGAACTTGAATATTTAATAACTAATAAAAATAGAATAACTTTCATTAAAAATCTAGCATTGACGCTAAATGGGAATACATTAATATTGTTTTCTCTAATCAAACATGGAAAGTCTTTATTTGAAGCAATAAAGAAAGGATCAAATGATAAGCGAAAAATATTTTTTATATATGGCGGCACTGACGCCGAACGAAGAGAACAATTCAGAGGAATTACAGAAAAATCAAAAGACGCGATTATTATTGCCAGTTATGGCGTATACAGTACCGGCGTCAACATTAGGAATCTTCACAACATTATTTTCGCTAGTCCTTCTAAATCTCGTATTAGGAACCTTCAATCGATAGGTAGAGGGTTGCGTAAAAGTGAAACAAAAGAAATGGCGACTCTTTATGATATTAGTGATGATCTATCTTGGAAAAGTAAATCAAATTATACATTGAATCATTTTAAAATAAGAATTCAAATGTATAATGAAGAAAGTTTTCCATATAAAATTAGAAATTTAAAGTTTAAAGGATAGTAAAAAGAATTATATTGACTCTTGCCTTTTCCTATGATATAATTAGTTATATTTAAAAATTTATAAGGAGTTAATTATGGCATCAAAGCATTATGTAAATAATGCAAAATTCTTAGAAGAAATCCAAGAATATAGAAATAAGTATTTAATTACAAAAGATAAAGGAGAAGAATCGCCTTTACTTCCAGATTATATTGGAGAATGTTTTATGTTGATAGCAGAGAGGCTTTCTCATAGACCAAATTTTATGAATTATGCATTTAGAGAAGATATGATATCTGATGGTATAGAAAATTGTTTACAGTATGTTAATAATTTTGATCCTGAAAAATCATCAAATCCATTCGCATATTTCACACAAATTATATATTATGCATTTTTAAGAAGAATACAAAAAGAAAAAAAACAGCTATATATTAAATATAAAACGATTGATAAAAATAGATTTTTGGAAGACAATGCTGATTACATTACATCTGAAAAATCTACAGGTGCAACAGATCAAGTATCTATGGAAAAATTTTCAGAAATTTATGATTTTATAGATAATTTTGAAAGATATAAAAGAAAAAAATCCAAAAAAGCTAAACCCACACCACCATTATATAAAGAAGAAAAAGATGAAGCTAGCGCTGATAACTGATACCCATGCGGGTGCAAGAAATGATTCTGCTATTTTTAATAATTTTTTTATGGATTTTTATGAAAATCAATTTTTTCCTACAATAAGGGAAAGAGGAGTAGAAGCCATAATTCATCTTGGAGATTTATTTGATAGAAGAAAGTATATTAATTTCAATACATTATCTTCTTGGAGAGAAAAATTTTTCAAGCCATGTCAAGAATATCCATGTCATTTTATTTTAGGTAATCATGATGTTTATTATAAAAATACAAATGATGTAGCAAGTACAGATTTATTGTTACGAGAATATGATTTTGAGATTTATAATGTTCCCAAAGAAGTAAAATTTGGAACTTTGGATATTTTGTTCATGCCCTGGATTAATGATGAAAATTATGAAGAATGTATTAGTGCGATAAAAGAAACAAAATCTCAAGTAATGTTTGGTCATTTTCAAGTAGATGGATTTGAAATGCATAGTGGCGTATATTCACAAGAGGGAATGAAGAAAAATGTATTTGAGAAATTTGATGTTGTATTAAGTGGGCATTTTCATCATAAATCTGATAATGGAACTTTATATTATTTGGGCAATCCATATGAAATGACTTGGCAAGACTATGCAGATCAAAAGGGGTTTCATATTTTTGATACAGAATCAAGAGAGTTAGAATTTATACCAAATGAAAAGGTAATTTTTAAAAAAATATATTATGATGATACAGATAAAGATTTTACTGATATAGTAAATGCTGATTATTCTGAATATAAGAATTGTTATGTTAAAGTAGTTGTTCAAAAGAAATCAGACTCTTACTTGATGGAACAATTAATACAAAGAATAGAGCAAAATGATCCATCTAGTGTGGTGGTAGTAGACACACATATTGACAGTATGATATCTGATCAACTTATAGAAGATATTGAGTCTGAAGACACAATGTCAATTGTATCAAGATATATAGAATCATTAGAAACTAATGTGAATAAAGGAGAACTTGATATTTTAATGAGAGATTTACATACTGAAGCACTTCAAACTGAATTTATTATTTAGAAAGGAAAATGCCATGACTAATTATGACATGGATGAAATAGTAAGAGAAAGAGAAAGACGAAAAAGACAAGAGGAATCAATCAAAGGCACGAGACCAAAGAAAAAGCCGACCGGCGATCCAATGATAACAATCTCACCATCAATAAAAGTTGAAGTAAAGTTATCAGATAAAGACACTCTCAAGCTAGCTCTTTTAGCACATAATAATAATGTAACACTCAATGCATATTGTATTGATATTTTAAGGCAAGGAATTGAAAGCGGAGAACATCGTTTTGAACATGATTCTCGTCCTCAACTTTTAAATGAAGCTTAATGATAATATTTAAAAAGGTCCGCTGGACCAATTTTTTATCGACAGGAAATAATCCCGTCGAAATTCTTTTAGACAAATCAACAACATCGTTAATTATTGGAGAGAATGGTTCTGGAAAATCAACCATTCTTGATGCACTATGCTTTGCGTTGTATGGAAAACCATTTAGAAATATTAATAAACCACAATTGGTAAATTCTACAAATGAGAGGGGAACATTAGTAGAATTAGAATTTTCAATTGGAACTAATTATTATCAAGTAACTAGAGGAATAAAACCTAATATATTTGAAATAAAATGTAATCAAAAATTAATAAACCAAGACTCTCATTCTAGAGATTATCAGGAATATCTTGAGAAAACAATTTTACAATTTAATTATAAATCATTTACACAAGTTGTAATTCTTGGATCTGCGTCCTTTACTCCATTCATGCAATTAAAATTGACGGATAGGAGAAATATTATTGAATCTCTTTTAGATATTCAAATTTTTTCATTAATGAACAATCTTTTGAAGGAGCGTGTTTCTGAAAATAAAAATGAATTAGATGATTTGGCAATACAAAAAGATAAAGTAAATCATCAAATTGTTGTTCAAAATGAATATATAACATCTCTTGAAAAAGACAATCAAAAATCGATTGAAGAAAATCAAAAGAAAATAGATGATTCAAATATTCAAATTGAGACATATAATAAGGATAATGAAATAATCCAACAATCTACTAATTCTTTGATAGAGTCTGTTAAAGATTCTAATAAAATCAATGCTCGAAAGAAAAAACTTGACATTTTGAAAGAAAAGGTTCAGGATAGTATACAGTCAAAAGAACATGAAATACATTTTTATGAAGAAAATACAGATTGTCCAACATGTAAACAGTCAATAGATGAATTATTCAGATCTGAACAAATTAAAACTAAGAAAAATAAAGTTGGTGAACAGCAGAGTGGATTGAAAGAACTGATAACTGAATTAGAAACCACTCAAACAAAAATAGATGAAGTTTCTATACAACTTGAACAGATATCAGATTTTCAATCAAAAATTTCAAAAAATACAAATTCTATTTTAGGAATACAAAAATATATTGAAAAGATTAAAGATGAATTATCTAAACTTTCTCTGACAGGAAATATTAAAGAACAAAGAAAAAAATTAGTAGATTATCAGAACAATTTAAATAAATATGAAGAAGAGGTTAAAGGATTATTTACAGTTAAAGAGGTACATGAGGTTGCCACATCTCTATTAAAAGATGGGGGAATTAAATCTCGTATTATAAAAACTTATTTACCAATAATAAATACATATATTCAGAGGAATCTTACAGCATTAGATTTTTATGTTTCATTTAATCTAGATGAAAATTTTAATGAAACAATAAAATCTAGGTTTAGAGATGACTTTACATATTCATCATTTTCGGAAGGTGAGAAGATGAGAATTGATTTGGCATTATTATTTGCTTGGAGACAAGTCGCTAAAATCAAAAATAGTATGAACACTAATCTATTAATACTTGATGAAGTATTTGACAGTTCCTTAGATGCAGCAGGAACAGATGAATTTTTGAAATTGATAAATGGTTTAGATAAAAATATTAATACTTTTGTTATCTCTCATAAGGGAGAATCTCTTTATGAAAAATTTAAACACATGATTAAATTTGAAAAGAAAAATTATTTTAGTAGAATAGTAGATTATGAGCATCCTACCATTAGTTGAAGAAACATCAGATATTCTTTGTGAACCGTTAGTTCCCTTTGATTGGAATAATCCGCAACAAGATCCTGAAGAATTATCAAATATATTAATAGAAAATATGGCAGAACATGAGGGTATTGGATTAACCAGTAATCAAATAGGACTCAATTTATCTGCATTTGCTATGATTTGGGATAGTAAACCAATTGTTGTTTATAATCCTGAAATTATAGAATACAGTGATGAAACTACGTATTTTAAAGAATCATGTCTTTCATATCCTGGTTTGAATATAGCAATAAGGAGATCAGAATCTATAAAAGCACAATTTGAAGTTAAAGATGGATCCACAAAGGGAGCAGTTTTTAATGGACTTTCTTCTAGAATATTTCAACATGAAATGGAACATGTAAGAGGGAGGGAATATTTTTGGGAAGTTTCTAATTTTATTTTAAAACAAGCGATGAAAAAGCGTAAACATAATTTAAAAAAATTGAGGAAATATGTCTAAATCTAAAATTGACAAAAGACAATTTCACAAAAAACAAAGAATGAATAATAATTCTTTGCGTCATATGCATTTTAGTGATAGTGAAGATTGGGAAGATGAATTATTAGATATATATGAAGAAAACTCAAACAATTACACAACAATGAGGTCAAATGGAGAATCTACAGGAAGAGAACAAGATTATTGAATTAAAATTCTCTTTAGAAAATAACTGGAAATGGATGGCTAAAGATGAAGATGGGTCTGTTACAGTTTTTAATAAAAAACCAAATTTAATAGATGGGGTTTGGGATAGTTTAGGAGAGTTTAAAGTTCTCACTCATCCCAATTCAGGATCACTGTTAGCTAATTGGGAAGATTCACTCATACCAATTTAGGGGCTGTAGCTCAACTGGGAGAGCGCATCCCTTGCACGGATGAGGTAGCAGGTTCGATCCCTGTCAGCTCCACCATATATTATGTTATTAAAACAATTACACAAAATAACTGCATCTGAATTTGTCGCAGATAGACATTATTCTGCAGTAATGCCAAGACTTACAAAACACTTTCTTGGATGTTTTGTTGAAAAAGAATTAGTAGGTGTGATCACATTTGGTTGGGGCACAAGACCAAAACATACAATTCAAGCATTATTTCCAGAATTAGATACTAAAGATTATTATGAAATTGGTAAAATGTGTATGGATGATTCTATGCCTAAAAATAGTGAATCACAAATGTTGTCAATGGCAGTTAAGTGGTTAAGAGAAAATACAGATATCAAATATCTTTTTACATGGGCAGATGGAATCGTAGGTAAGCCAGGATATGTGTATCAGGCTGCAAACTTTCTGTATGGTGGATTTTCTATAACAGATACCTATGTTACTGAAACTGGCGAGAAAGTACATCCAAGAACTTTACAAGGAATTCTACCAAATAAAGAAGGTTTGAAGTATGGTCATAGACCCAATTTTGAACAACTGAGGGATTTGAAATTGAGTAGAGTTAAAGGAAAGCAATTCAGATACATTTATCCCATGACTAAGAAAGATAGAAAATATTTGAAAAAATCAACAGTTGTGTGGGGATTGAATCATCCTAAACATACAGATTTGGAATGGACAGTAAAACTTCCTGGTGAAACAAAATATGCAAAGACTCAAACAATGCCATTTGATTTAACAAAAGAATTAGAATATAATAAGAAAAATATAGCTAAATATAGAAGCGAATCAAATTTAAATAAATTTTTTAAATGATGCGTGATGTAAAAGAATATATCTTAAAGTGGATAGAAGAATTTGTTAGCGTTAATAATAGCGGATTAAATAACTGGCCACCTTGTCCATATGCTAGACAGGCTGTGATTGATAATAAAATTGTATGGTGTGAATTTGATACGAATTTGTTGGACAATTTGTGTTCATTAGAATGGGATAATAATTATGATTTGTGTATCATACATACACCAAATGTTACTAGTGATTATTTGAGTGAACAAGTTAAGCTTGCAAATTCTTTTTTAATGCCGAGAGACATTGTTTGTCTGGAAGACCATCCTGATGATATTGAAGAAATAAATGGGGTTGTAATGAACAATGGCAAATACCCTTTAGTTTTTAAGCAAAAATTAAGTAACATACAAATGTTTAGTGAGAGTTTAAAACGTAAAGGATATTATGATGTTTGGAGTGAACAAAATCTAGAAGATGTAGTTAATTGGCGTCAATAGGACCTAATGCCTCAAATCCATCTATTCGATGTTTGTATGTATCATCTTCACCCAAGTAAAGATATTCATATCCTTTTGATTTATAAAATGCACATTCATGTTTGAGACTTTTAATACCTAAACTTAATTTTGGATTTTCATAGTTCCATGCAAATTGATTACATTCAACATTTTTATTATTAAGCATGTATAGATATGAAAAGGCAACCAAATTGGTATTATCAAAGTATCCTATTATTTGTACACGATCATGTGACAATTCTTCCGCAAAAAGGGGCATGACACTTTTAAAGTTTTTATATTTACAGTAGGTATTGTATATCTCTAAGATTTGATTTGTTGGAACGGGATTTAAGATTTGTGCGTATTCATATAATGAATAATTAGTTTTACTTAAATTAATCCTACAAAAATAATAATCGATTTTTTGACGAAAGTACATAATAAAATAATATATAATATATGGATGTTTACACTATTTATGCTGATCATATCGAAGACATTGATGCAAAGTCTTTTGTTTCGAAAATGAAAGTGTTTCTTGACACATTAGTAAAACAAGAAAAGTTAGTTACATATAGAATTACGAGAATGAAGTTGGGGTTTCGTAGTATGGACTTACCTGAATTTCGTATTGATATGGAATTTAATAACCTACAACAATTAGATGATGCAATGACAAATATATTAAATGATGTTGATAACATTGAGCACAGTCATGTAGGATTTAATAAGTATGTAGATGTAGAAACTATACAACATTTTTTATATAGGGATTATCCATGAATAAAGTTAATAGCTGGTCTGAATTTCAGCCGCTTGAAGAGATTGTTATTGGTAGTGCGTTTCCACCAGAGTTTTATAATGACGTTAAGAATACTCAGATAAGAGATTGCTTACAACGTATTGCTATTGAGACTGAAGAAGATTTACAAAATTTAAAATCTACTTTAGAAAATATGGGAGTTGTTTGTCAAAAACCTTCAACTGTAGAATTAGGTTTTAAGAATAATATTTTAGATTATTGTAGTGAATTGGGTGAAGCAGGTTTTTTTGCTGGAGCCACGCCCAATCTATATGAAAAAGGTAGAAATTTATTACCTGTACCACCACTGAATCCAAGAGATGATATTGTTACTGTAGGCAATGATATTTTGTTTACTAGTAATGAATGGAATTTTAGACCTTGGATGGCATGGTTTAAAAAAGTTTATGGTGATCAAGTTAATTTAGATATAGTTGAAAATTATGGTGAATATTTTGAAACAACATATTTTGAGAAATGCTTATCATTACAAAAGCATGCTTATATTCCTGACAATATTGATGAAAGGCCCATAAGAGAAATAAATCAATATATTGAAAAATGGTTTCAAGATAATCCTGATATTGTTAATTCTGAAAAATTTAAAGCGGACGGGATGGCTTTTTGGAAGGTTGGTGGGTTTTGTGCTCCCCAATTAACAAGAATTGGTAAAGACTGTATAGTTGACGTTAGTGAAAGAGTAAACATAATCGATTGGATGGAAGAAAAATATCCAAACTTTAATTATATTTCTTCTGATATTGGAGGACATAATGATTCTTGTTTTGCGATGTTAAAACCAGGAGTGTGTTTGTCATCTTTCCATGTTACATATTATGATGAAATTATACCTAAATCTTGGACAGAAATTAGAGCATGTGATACTGTTGAGGATTTAGCTACACCTGAGGAGTTCCAAAAAATAAAATATCAAAATCAAGGTAAATGGTGGTTGCCAGGAGAAGAAAAAAATAAACATTTTCAAGAATTTGTTGATACCTATTTAAATCATTGGGTAGGTGAGATGATAGAAACTGTCTTTGATGTAAATGTTTTAATGGTCAACGAAGGACTGATGATATGTAATAATTATAATAAAGAATTATTTAAACAGTTTAAAGCGGTTGGAATTGAACCAGTAGTAGTACCTAATAGGCATAGATTTTTTTGGGACGCCGGTTGGCATTGTGTTACATTAGATGTGAGGCGGTCAGGTTCTCAAGAAGATTATGGATTAGGTAAGGCTTTATCTAAGAATAAAAATAGACAACAACAACCTCTATGGTAAATAAAATGAGCAAAAAACTTGACATTGTGCCTGAAACCTGATATAATATAACTAGATAATGAGAAATGAGAGATAACCCCAATAGGAAATTATGTCAGATATAAGAGAAACAAAATCAATGGTTGCCAAATTGATGGCAGAAGAGAACTTGGATGTTCAACATGGTAATTATCAAACCGCCATGTTTGATCTGAAAAATAGAACTCTTCTTCTTCCAGTATATAAATGGATGGATGGTCCTGTTTATGACTTGATGTGTTCACATGAAGTTGGTCATGCAAGATATACTCCTGAAGATGGATGGCACCAAGCCCCTTGTGATAGAGGCAAAGGATATAGATCTTTTATCAATATTGTAGAAGATGCCCGTATTGAAAAGAAGATTAAGAGAAAATTTCCTGGAGCAGGAAAACAGATGATTCAAGGATATGCGAAACTTCTTCAAGAGAATTTTTTTGGTATTCATGGGCATGATATTGATACATTGCCTTTGATTGATAAAATTAATCTTCATACCAAACTTGGTTCCGCATTGAATATTCAATTTTCAGAAGAAGAACGTGAATATGTTAGAATGGTAGAAGAAACCGAAACATTTGAAGAAGTTTTGGAAGTTGTTGAGGCTCTTTGGAATTATGCGAAATCCAATGAATCTGAAACTGATAAGCATCAAGAATATGAGCAAATGTCAGAAGAAATGGAATCTAATGAAGAACCATTAATGACACCACCTGAAGATGATTTTGATGACCCCTCAAAAGAAAAAACAGAAGGTTCAGAATGTGAAGCTCCAGAAGATAAATGTGATAATTCTGAAACTACTGATAATGAGGAAGATTCTGGAAAAGAATCTACGAAAGCAGATGAATCTAAATCAGAAGAAGAATCGGAAAAAGAAGAATCAAAAGGAAATAAAATGACGAATGGGGAAGAGGGTGGAACTGGTCATCCTGAAGCTGAATTTGAACCTTCTTCTTTTACTGATAATGAATGGCAGAAGCGTCAAGATGATTTGTTAGAAAATACTGAAGATAATACAAAGACATCTTATCTTTATTTGGAAGCAGCAAAAGCTAATTTAGATCATTTTGTTATTGATTACAAAAGAGTTTTTAAAGACATTGAAGAAGTAACTGCGAAGAATGGCGGTTCTTGGGGGCATGGAGAAGAATATGATGAGTATGAAAGAACTGGTTCAAAAACCGGACTTGGTTGGGGAGTAACTTCCGGCCCTACTTTTGATATTTTTAATGACCTTTGGTCTAAATTTAGAAAAAAACATCAGAAAGTTATTAATTATTTGGCAAAAGAATTTGAAATGAAGAAAGCGGCAACTCAGCATTCCCGCTCTCTTACAGCGAAGACGGGAGTTATTGATTCTGGAACTTTGTTTAAGTATCGCTATAGTGAAGATATTTTTAAGAAGATGACAGTAGTTCCTGATGGAAAAAGTCATGGACTACTTCTTTTCATTGATTGGTCTGGTTCTATGCATCAGAACATTTTTGAAACTGTTGAACAATGTTTAGTTCTGGCGGCATTTTGTGAAAAGGTTCAGATTTCTTTTGAAGTTTATGCATTTACTGATAGTTCTTCTATGGCTTTTAATAAAAGTTTAAAAGATGAAAGATGGGAAGATAAAATTCGTAATGCTGGAGAAAATGTACAATCTATTGGAAATTTTAGACTTTTAAATCTTCTTTCAAGTCGAATGAATAAGAGAGAATTTCAAAAAGGTGCAAAATATTTTCTTGGTCTCGGTCAGTCGATTGTATATCGTTATTCATATTCAAGAGAAAAAAAGTGGTTGCAAACTCCTGATGGTTATCATCTTGGAGGAACACCATTAGACGAAGCAATTTTGACTTCATTAACAATTGTTCCAGAATTTAAAAAGCGTACGGGAGCGGAGATTGTCAATACTGTATATTTGACTGATGGAGAATCTCGTAGATGTAATAGTCGTCTTGTTCGAAGCGAGCGTGAAGATAAAAAACTTGAGTCTGTGAATTTTTATCCATTAAAACCAAAGGAAAAGCATTATGGTAGTGGAGCAAGAGTTTTTGTAAAATGTGCGAATGGAAAACAGGTAGATTTGGGTCAAGGCAGAACTTCTGATTATTTGAATCTTCTTCGAGAAGCAACTGGAGTTAATGTAATTGGATTCTTTTTGGCAGACCGTAAGTGGTTTAAGCAGCGTGGAAGATATCAATTTGAATGGGATGCGATGCAGAACATGGAAAAGGAATGGAAAAAGAATGGAAGTATCGCGATGAAAAATGATTCAGGATATGATGAGAGATATTACATCAATACTAATAAGATGTCAGATGTTGAAGATGCAAATCTGGATAATTTAACCGCAGAATCTTCTAAAGGACAAATTAGAACTGCGTTTAAGAAGATGGTTGGTGGGAAGCTGACCAATCGAGTCATTTTAAATAAAATGATTGATATGATTGCGGCATAAAAAACTTGACATTGTGCCTGGAACCTGGTATAATATAAGTATAATTGAGATTGAGTAGAGAAAGTTAACCAATATATAATGAGGATATGATGAATACATATAAAGACCACCAAATAGAATTTTTTAAGAAGGCTCAAGAAAAATATGGAAGGAATGTACTTTCCAAAGTTGAGGCTCTTGAACTTGCGAAAGAGATGGGTCGAAAAACAGCAACATGGTTTGTAAATCCAAACTATCGAGTTGCTAGGAACCAGTTTCAAGTTCCAAATTTTGATGGGCCGAGTTTGGCTCAAGTTGTTCCAATAACCCCTGAGGTCACATTGGAACCTGTACCAGTTAATGTTGAGAAAAAAGTTGTGATTGATACCACTCCAATTTATGTTCCTGAAAAAGATCCAAATTATGTAAAATTTGGATTTTATAAGCAACTTGCGAGAATTGTCAAGTCTGGAAAATTTTATCCGGTTTGGGTTCAAGGACTTTCTGGAAATGGTAAAACCTTAATGGTTGAGCAAGTTTCAGCAGAATTGAAAAGAGAACTTTTCAGAATTAATATCACTTCTGAAACTGATGAAGATGATTTACTTGGGCATTATACTTTAGTGAATGGTGAAACTGTTTGGGAAGATGGCCCTGTAGTAAAAGCAATGGAACGTGGTGCGGTATTACTTTTGGATGAGATTGATTATGCGACTATGAAGATTGCATGTATTCAACCTGTACTTGAGGGTAAGGGCGTTTATTTGAAAAAAGTAAATCGCTGGGTAAAACCTTCACATGGATTTACTGTTGTAGCAACTGCCAATACTAAAGGTAAGGGAAGTGAAGATGGGAGATTCATTGGAACCAACATTATGAATGAGGCGTTTCTTGAGCGTTTTCCAATCACAGTTGAACAGGAATATCCTTCAATCGCTATTGAGAAAAATATTGTCAATAAACTTTTAAGTTCACTTGGATGTCCTGATCAAGATTTTGCGAACAAACTTGTAAATTGGTCTGATATTATTCGTAAGACCTTTTATGATGGTGGATGTGATGAAATTATCGCAACACGACGTCTGGCACATATTTGTCAAGCGTATTCGATTTTTGGTGACCGGTTACAGTCTATTGATCTTTGTATTAATAGATTTGATGATGAAACAAAAATATCATTTAGAGATCTTTATACTAAAGTCGATGCTGATGTATCAGCGGAACCAGAAAGAGATCTTTCTGAATCTGACCATGACAATATTTCAGCAGAAGATGATAATCTGAAAGCATGGTAATAAATAGAGAGTGATAAGTTAAATTGTCACTCTTTTTAATGCTCAAGTGAAAGTGGCCTATGGAAATAAAAATACAAGTTGAAGAGTTAAGAAAAAAGCGCGTCTTTGTAGCGACTCCTATGTATGGTGGAATGTGTTCAGGAATGTACACAAGATCTGCCATAGATACTGTTACGCTTGCTACAAAATATGGTATGGATTTAAAGTTTTTTTATTTGTTTAATGAATCTTTAGTTACCAGAGCAAGAAATTATCTAGTTGATGAATTTTTGAGAGCTGAACAATATACACATTTAATGTTTATTGATTCTGATATCGCTTTCAATCCTGAAGATTTAATTTCTCTTGCCGTTTTGTGTGATGGAGAAGAAAAATCAATTGTTGGAGGACCATACCCCAAAAAAACAATTGCTTGGGAAAAAGTTCGTAACGCAGTTGATGGGGGTTTGGGTGATGCAACTCCGATGGATTTGGAAAAATATACAGGAGATTTCGTATTTAATCCTGCGGGAACCAGCAAAGATGGAAAGATAAAATTAGATGAACCGTTAGAAGTTTTGGAAGTTGGTACAGGATTTATGATGATTCATCGTTCTGTATTTGAGAAATATAGAAAGGCTTATCCAGAACTTAGTTATAAACCAGATCATAATAGAACAGAACATTTTTCAGGAGATAGATATATTCATGCATATTTTGATACTATCATAGATAATGATAAATGGATGCCTGGAGGCAGTTCAAATAAAACAGATCGCTATCTTTCAGAAGATTATATGTTTTGTCAAATGGTTAGAAAGATGGGTATATCAACTTGGTTATGCCCTTGGATGGAAATACAGCATGTTGGACATTATGTTTTTCATGGTACAATGAAAGATCTTGGAAAATTACAATATGCGTCTCATGGAATGGATTTAGAAACCAGACCATTTCATGCAGAAAGAAAAGAGAAACTTAGTAAACTGTCAAATAAAAATAGAAAAAAATCTCCCAAAAGGAGAATAAAATAAATTATAACTTGACATATTAGAAATCTAATGATAGAATATAAGTTTAAACAATAATTTAATAGGATGAAATATTATGGAATTATCTACCGAAACACAAAATATATTAAAGAATTTTTCTGAGATTAATCAATCTCTTGCATTTAAACAAGGAAAAATTCTCAAAACAGTCTCCCCTCAAAAAAATATTCTCGCACAAGCAGAAGTTACTGAAGAATTTCCTAAAGATTTCGCTGTTTATGAATTGAATAAGTTTCTTGGAACTTTAGCAATGTTCAATAAAGCGACTTTTGATTTTAATTCTGATCATGTTAAAATAATTGAGGGTAACAAGAGAGTGAAGTACGTATATGCTGATCCATCAATGTTTGTAGCCCCACCTGAAAAACAGATAGAATTTCCAGAAGCTGAAATTCAATTTACCTTAACTCAAGTTGATTTAGATGCTCTTATGAGAGCGTCTGCAGTTTTACATCTTCCTGAAGTTGGTGTGATTGGAAATGGTTCTAAAATGGAACTTACTGTAATGGATGTTAACAATTCTTCAACGGATGAGTTGGGAATTGAAGTTGGTACGACAGATAAATCTTTTCAAGTTATTTTCAAACATGAAAACATAAAATTAATGAGAGATGATTATGATGTTCAAATCTCTTCAAGAGGTATTGCACATTTTAAAGCAAAGGGAGTAAATATTCAGTATTGGATTGCTACTGAATCTTCTTCAAAATTTAATTAGGAGGCAACGTGGCTGCTAAGAAAAAGAAAAAGACACAAAAACAAACCAAACTTTTTAATATAGTTTTTAAAAGAGTTGGAACAAAAATGACGTTAACTAGAGTATTTAAAACAAAAAAAGAAGCTACTGCTGAAGCTGAAATTGTGAAAGAAAATAAAACGTTAGAATTTATAGAAATTACTGAAACAAAGATTGGTAAATGAATAAAGATATTCTTTGGGTAGAAAAATATCGTCCTCAGAAAATACAAGACTGTATTCTCCCCAATGGCATTAAAACTTCTTTACAAGAATTTGTGGATAATAATCATGTGCCAAATCTTTTGCTTTCTGGTGGAGCAGGAGTTGGTAAAACAACATCCGCAATTGCATTATGTAGAGAAACTGAATCTGATTATATTATTATTAATGGTTCTGAAGAATCTGGAATTGATCTTTTAAGGTCTAAATTAGACCAATATTGTTCTTCTGTTTCTATGACGGGAGGAAGAAAAGTTGTTATAATTGATGAGGCGGATTATCTTAATCCCGCATCAACTCAACCTGCTATGAGAGGATTTATAGAAAGATTTTCTTCTAATTGTTCTTTCATTTTTACTTGTAACTTTAAAAATAGAATTATTGAGCCAATACATTCAAGATGTGCGGTTATTGATTATAAAATTAGTAAAAAGGATTCTCCAACCATTGCATCAGATTTTTTTAAAAGAATTGTTTCTATTTTACAAAAAGAAAATATTGAATTTGAAGAGAAGGTTGTTGCTGAATTAATTAATAAATTTTTTCCAGATTTCCGCAGAGTTTTGAATGAACTTCAGCGGTATGGTTCTTCTGGTAAAATTGATGTTGGAATTCTTTCATCAATTTCTGATCAGTCAATAGATAATTTATTAGGAATGTTGAAACAGAAAAAGTTTAATGATATGAGAAGGTGGGTTACTGAAAATTTAGATAATGATTCTACAAAGATTTTTAAAAAATTATATGACGCATTGAGTCTTACAGCAGTTGAAACTTCATTACCTTCAATTATACTATCACTTGCTGATTATCAATATAAGGCGGCTTTTGTCGCAGATCAAGAATTAAATATGGTAGCATGTTTAACGGAAGTAATGTCTGATGTTGAATTTAAGTAAAGAAGAAACTTTAAATATTTACGAAGATTATATTGGCTTTTATGACGAATTTGCTGATATAGAGACATATTATCGATATAAAAAGCGAAAGAGATTAGAAGGGCTACCAAGCTCTCTTTCGTTATTTGGGCTAGGTCCTGAGGATGATCTCTTTAATTCTCCTGACCTCGCCCCTGAAGATATGGAATTTGAAATTGTCCATACTTCAGATAAACCTGCCGAGGGAAAGTTATTAACAAAAGATTACACCACTTTGTTAGAATTGACAGCGAGTTTTAATGCTGACAATTCCCCCGGCAGGTCTTCTCGTTTTGGTATTAGGGAAAAAACTACTGGAAAATTTGTAGGATTTATTAAATTAGGTTCACCAGTTATTAATATAAAACCAAGAAATGTATATTTTCAATGTAAACAAACCCCACTAAAAATTGCTAATAAACATTTTGTTAATGGATTTAATATTGTGCCATCACAACCATTTGGATTTAATTGTCTTGGCGGAAAGTTAATTGCATTAATTTGTGTTTGTCATGAATTGAGAGAATTTGTAAATAACAAATATGATGAAATGGAGGCGTTGTTTTTTGAAACAACATCATTATATGGTTCAATTAAAAATATGAGTCAGTATGATGGATTGAAACCTTATATTAGACATAAAGGTAATACAGAAAGTAAATTACTTTTAAATCTTTCTGATGAAGTGTATAAGAAAACAAGAGTATTTCTTGAAGAGAAGAATGATGGAAATCCATTGGTTCAAGATGATCAAGCGATTCCAACAAGTAGAAAGTTTCGTACACAAGGAAAAATACTTTCTATTCTTAAAGAACATTTAAAAAAATATGATACAGAAAAATATAATAATCTTTTGAAAATTGTTAAAGAGAAAATGGCAATTACTACTCAAAAAAGATATTATATTTCTGATTATGGATATGAAAATACTAAAGATTATATTTTTGGTAATACTGATACGTTGATCAAAAAACCAAATTTTGATAATTATCATTTTGATAATATTGTAAATTGGTGGAAAAAGAAGGCGCAGAAAAGATGGGAGAATATAAGAGCGGATGGTAGATTGAGAAAAGATTTGGAATTTTGGACTTTAGATAATATTGATAAAATTGATATAATAAGATGAGCTTATTTGATGACATTGAAATAAAAAAAGACTGTTATCAAGTTTTAGTTGTACCAAATATAACATACCAAAAAGATATTGATAAAGATTCTTTTGTTAAGTTTTTTTCAGATTTAGTTAGAGAACTTAATAAGACCAGAGATGATTTAATTTGGCACGTGCCTCTTACTACATATTCCCGCCTTTTAAATATTTCTAATGTAGTACAATATACAAATCTTAGATTACCAACTTATCCAAATTCCATGCGAGGATATTTTGATCATAATGCGTGGTTGAAGATTGTTGATTGGAAACATAAAGATTTTGATTTTGTATTTTCACAATTGCCAGAGTGGACTGTTAATATATCGAATTTTTTATCTAATGCTACTCATTTTGGAAGACTCCCAATTATTGGATATTGTCACTGGACTGAAACTAAAGAGTTCGCAAAATATGCTAGAACGTATTTGTCATATAATTTACAAGGAACATTGGAGATGTTGGAGTGTGGATTAAATACTCAAACACAAATAAGAAATATAATTAATAATGAAGCTTCATATTGGTTTAATTCTGAAACTATAAAGAAATTATCTTCTATTATGAAACCACATTATATTGGTGTAAATGATGAAGATATTGCGAAAGATATATGTAAAGAACCAAACAAAACAATTGTATTTAATCATCGTTTAAATAATTATAGAAATTATCCGTTTTTTCTAGAAGCGATACGCGAGTTAAGAAAATTGAGACAAGATTTTACTGTCTGGTGTTCTTTAGCAGATAAAAAGGATGAGGAATATTTTGACATAGAAGGGGTATCATTAAAGGAACCATATTTAGCAAAATTAAATAAAAGCTATCTTGGAATTTTATGTGGAAATCGCTGGGCTATATCTGCTCAAGATGGAATGGCACAAGGATTACCATATCTATATGAAGAGAGTGAAGAAAATGCAGAATTGTTTGGTGGATTAGATTCACCACTGAATATGTCAGGAAAATTTAAAACAAAAGATGACTTGGTTAGTTTAATGAATCATTATTTAAATGATCTGGATGATAGAAATATGTTTGCAACAGCTACTTTAAATTATTCAAAAGATGTGATGGCGTGGTCAAATAGAATCAAATCATATAATGATATGATCAATAAGGCGACTACTGGTGTGACTCCTGTAACAGAAAAGAGTGAAGCAATTAAAAAAATCTTGACATTTATTGATAGACATGGTAAAGTAAGTAAGAATGAAATTATGAAACATATTGGGTGGGGAGTTGGTATTACATTTTCACCATATAGACAATATTTAAGAAATCATCCTACAATAGAATTTGAGTGGGATGGACAAACTGAATATTATTGTTATAAGGATAATGATGAATCCATTTGAATTTATAAATGATATAAATTTTGGA
>Ga0209709_10000501_pt1 | contig 37470 bp, 32 predicted proteins | sample ArcticOcean_MG_C_2_FD_187435 | JGI IMG/M metagenome (GOLD analysis project Ga0209709, IMG submission 187435) | Marine microbial communities from western Arctic Ocean - ArcticOcean_MG_CB4_136 (SPAdes) (version 2) | ecosystem: Environmental > Aquatic > Marine > Oceanic | place: Arctic Ocean... | reverse complement strand
ACCCAAAACAATTCGTAACCCTCACAGGTTCTGAAAGTTTATTTCAGCAAGCCGTTATGAGGGTAAGTCAACTTAGAACAATAGATTTTAATATTAATGATACTTTGGTAGTAACAAACGAAGAGCATAGGTTTATTGCATTAGAACAATTACAGCAATTAGATGATACTTCAGCTAAACTATTCTTAGAGCCTATTGGAAGAAATACTGCTCCGGCGCTCACAATGGCAGCAATGCTAGCTGAGCAAGATGATAAAGACCCAATTTTAGTTGTGACCCCATCAGATCAAATTATTTGTGATTCCGAGCCTTTTCTACAGACTTTGGATAGCTGTATTAAAGCTGCAAACGAAGATTCAATTGTTATAATGGGTATTGTGCCAAATAAAGCTGAAACGGGATATGGCTATATCAAACATGATGTAAAAGTAGGAAATTTCAATGAATTTAATGTTAAGCAATTCACAGAAAAACCCACTTTAGAAAAAGCAGAACAATATGTCAAATCTAAAGATTATTTATGGAATAGCGGCATTTTTGTAGTTAAAGCCAACATTTGGTTAACTGCTATAAAATCTTTAAGATTAGATATTTTTGAAGCAACCTTAAATGCTTTTAAAAAACACACAACAGATAATCAGTTTATTAGGTCCGATCAAGAAAATTTTTCCAAAATACCAAGTGAATCAATTGATTATGCAGTAATTGAGAAGTGCAATGCTGCTAGCATTCCTCTTAAAGTGGTTCCTTTAGATGCGGGCTGGAATGATCTAGGCTCATGGGATTCATTGTGGTCTTTTGAAGATAAAAATGAAAAGGGTAATGTAGCTCATGGAGACGTGGTTATTGAAGACACGAAAGATTCATTAATTCATTCTACTCATAGGTTAGTAGGGGCGGTTGGGGTAGAAAATATTATAATTGTAGAAACTGCTGATGCAGTTCTAGTGGCAAATCGAAAAAATAGTCAGGGTGTTAAAGCTATAGTTGCTAAGCTTGATAAAGAAAAAAGAATTGAAGGGATTTCCCATTTAAAAGTTCATCGGCCATGGGGTTGGTATATGACAATTGATGAAGGGAAAAACTTTAAGGTTAAAAGAATCCAGGTTAATCCAGGTGCAAGCTTGAGCCTTCAAAAGCATGCAAAAAGAGCTGAGCATTGGGTAGTTGTTAAAGGAACTGCTAAAGTAGAAAGTGGAGATAAAGAGATTATATTGACAGAAAATGAATCTACTTTTATCCCATTAGGAGAATTACATCGATTATCTAACCCTAAGAAAACACCTTTAGAAATAATCGAGGTGCAATCAGGAGAGTATTTAGGTGAAGATGATATAGAGCGTATAGAAGATAATTATGGAAGGAAGACAAATGACTAAAATTGCTTTAATTACTGGTGTAACAGGGCAAGATGGAGCTTATCTATCAGAATTTTTATTAGATAAAGGGTATGAAGTTCATGGTATAAAGCGTCGAAGCTCAATGTTTAATACAGCTAGAATCGATCATTTGGTTGCTGACTCTAATAAGCAGGAAACCCCATTCTTTCTCCATCATGGAGATATGACTGACTCTTCAAGCCTTATTCATATAATACAAAAAATTAAACCCGATGAGATATACAATTTGGCTGCCCAAAGTCATGTTCAAGTTTCATTTGAGGAGCCAGAATACACGGCTAACTCAGATGCCTTGGGCCCTCTAAGAATTTTGGAGGCAATTAGAATTCTGGGGTTAGAAAATAAAACTAAATTTTATCAAGCATCAACATCTGAAATGTATGGATTAGTTCAGGAAACACCACAGACTGAAAAAACTCCATTTTACCCAAGAAGTCCTTATGCGGCTGCAAAACTTTATGCGTATTGGATTACTATAAATTATCGAGAAGCCTATGACGTCTTTGCTTGTAATGGAATTTTATTTAACCATGAAAGCCCTGTTCGGGGTGAAACTTTTGTAACAAGAAAAATAACTATGGCGTTAGCAAGGATAAAGCTTGGACTTCAAGACTGTTTGTTTTTAGGTAATATGAATGCATTCAGAGATTGGGGGCATGCAAAAGATTTTGTTGAGATGATGTGGTTAATGATGCAGCAAGAAAAGCCTGATGATTACGTTATCGCTACCGGCTCACAATATAGCGTTAGAGATTTTGTAAATGCAGCTGCAAAAAAATTAGATATAGATATTGAATGGAAGGGGAAGGGTAAAAATGAAAAGGGTTATGACTCTTCGGGTAATTGTATTGTTGCTGTAGATCCTCTATATTTTAGACCTACAGAAGTGGAAACCTTATTAGGAGATGCTCGTAAAGCAAAGGAAAAATTAGGCTGGCAACCTAAAATAAGTTTTGATGATTTAGTTGGTGAAATGGTAAAAGAAGACTTAAACCATGCAAAGGAAGATCAATTATTGAAAAAACATGGTTTTTGGAAAAAAACATTATGAGTTTCAAGCATCAGTTAGTAACAAGCTCTTGGGGTGATGGTGAAATTAGTGCTATGAAAGATGTTATAGCTGAAGGTAATTTTACTATGGGTAAAAGAGTAAAGTTATTTGAAAAAAAATTCGCTGAATTTATAAAAGCTAAACACTGTGTAATGGTAAATTCCGGTTCTTCAGCAAATTTATTAATGATTGCTGCTCTTTTTTATTCAAAACAATCAAGTTTAAAGCTTAAGCGTGGCGATGAAATTATTGTCCCAGCTGTATCATGGAGCACAACCTACTTCCCGCTATACCAGTATGGATTAAAAATAAAGTTTGTCGATATAGACCTAGAAACATTAAATTATGATTTATCTAAATTAGAAACTGCTATTTCTAAAAAAACTCGAGCAATCATGGCAGTAAATCTTCTCGGTAACTCAAATGATTTTGACCGTATCTTGAGCTTAATTTCTGGAAAAGATATTCTTTTAGTTGAAGATAATTGTGAGTCGATGGGTGCGGAGTTCTTAAATAAAAAGACTGGAACCTTTGGTGTGATGGGGACATTCAGCACTTTCTTTAGTCATCATATTTCTACAATGGAAGGTGGAATTATAGCTACGGATGATGACGAGTTATATCACATCCTTCTATCATTGAGAGCTCATGGCTGGACAAGAGATTTACCAACTAATAATTTAGTTTGCTCTGAAAAGGATACCGAATCTTTAAAAGAAGATTTCCGCTTTGTGTTGCCTGGATACAATGTAAGACCGCTAGAGCTCCAAGGGGCTGTTGGTATAGAACAGATTAAAAAATTACCTATGATAATTTCTGGGCGTCAAGAAAATGCAATATTATTCAAAAAACTTTTAGCAAATCATCCTGATTTAATGACCCAGAAAGAGGTTGGAAAAAGCTCTTGGTTCGGTTTTAGCTTGATAATAAGACCTAAAAGTAAACTAGACCGTGCATCCTTGGTAAAAATACTATCCTCTTTAGGGTTTGAATATAGACCAATAGTTACAGGTAATTTTGCTAAAAATGAGGTTACGAAGTATTTTGACTCAGAGATACATAGCGAACTCAAAAATGCTGACTATATTGATAAGAATGGAGTATTTATTGGTAATCATCATTACCCTATGACGGATGCTTTTTTAGCCCTTGGAAAAATTTTGATAAATTAATAAAAAAGGATTTTGGAAATGAACCACAACTCTAAAATATATGTTGCCGGGCATAATGGCTTGGCAGGCTCAGCGATATTATGTAATTTGAAAGAAGCTGGATTTAAAAATATTATTGTAAAAAGTCATGATGAGTTGGATTTAACTGATCAGCTGGTAACTTCAAATTTCTTCAAAACTGAAAAGCCAGAATATGTTTTTTTGGCCGCAGGGAAGGTAGGGGGTATCTATGCCAACAATTTGTTCCCAGCAGATTTTGTCTATCAAAATATTGCCATTCAATCAAATGTTATACATCAATCATACCTTCATGGTGTTAAAAGATTGCTCTTTCTTGGCTCGAGCTGTATTTATCCAAGAGACTGTAAGCAGCCAATAAAAGAAGAATATTTATTAACAGGCCCATTGGAGCCGACTAATAGCCCATATGCCGTCGCTAAAATAGCAGGTATTGAAATGTGCTCAAGTTATAACCGTCAATATAATACAAAATATCTGGCAGCAATGCCTACAAATCTTTATGGACCTGGTGATAACTTCGATCTTCAGAGTGGGCATGTTATTGCTGCTTTGATTAGAAAATTCTATGAAGCAAAAAAATCTAATAGCCAAAGTGTAACGGTGTGGGGTTCTGGCAAACCAAAGCGTGAATTTTTATATAGTACTGACTTAGCTAAAGCATGTGTATTTTTAATGAATCTTGTTGATGAAAAGTTTAACCCCCTTCTTAAAGATAATTCAAGTAAAAATCCCTACCCAATAGTTAATGTTGGAACTGGGGAAGATATTAGTATTAAAGACTTAAGTTTACTTATTACTAAAATTTCTGGCTTCACAGGATCGATAATTTTTGATGAAACCAAGCTTGATGGGACACCCAGAAAACTATTAAATGTCGATATTCTTAATCAATTAGGATGGTCTCCTAATATTTCAATTTCTGATGGTATTTCAAAAGCTCTAAACGAATTCAGCTTAACTATATAGATGATTTTTTGTTATTTAATGTCATTAATAATTTTTTGAAATAATGGGGCTAATTTCGAAGCTCCAGTTAGGGTTAAGTGGTTAGAATCATAATACAATGGAGTTTGATCAATATCTTTATAGCTGCAAGATTTTTTATTCAAGCAAAGAATTTTAGATGGATCATAAATTAAAACTTCATCACTACTTATTTTTTCAATAAAGTTCCAAAACCCCTTAGTCATATTTAAATGCTCTTTTCTATTAAAGTTGATTTCATCGTTATTAATTTTTTTGTACATTGTGAGTGGAATATGCGCTGGAAAATGAGGTACAGGAGCTAGTACCGAAATTTTTATTTTATTCTTAAGAGACAAATCAATAAAAGTTTTAATTTTATTAACGTTATCATGAACTTCATAAAGATTATCATAATGAATAACAGCAGCTTGAATCCCAAGTTTTTTTATGTTTGATACAAGCTGTCTGGGATTAAAAGAGTCGATTAGTAAGGCATTGTTATGCACATGCAAAAAAGTTGTTACGTCACTGCTATCAGCTACTTTTGTAAACTCATCTTTGATAGCATCCACATGGCTGTTTCCAATTAATATTATTTTATATTTTTTATCTTTAGAGTTGAGATTACAGATTGTTGAAAGAGGGTGGAGTATTCTAAATGATTGTCCACATCTAAATTCACCCCTATCCTTCCAAGAGGAGAATATTTTTCTCTCATCATTGGTATATTTTTGAACATTGAATTGATTAGAAATAATAGCAACAATGAGAATACTTAGAATAAGAAGTATCCGTGCAATTTTATTATTAAAGAGTAGGCGTGAGTTTTTCTCAATAAGATTATATAAAAGATAAGACGCGACAATAATAGCGATTAATATGTATGTAAAATTTCTCGCATTATCAATATGTAAATTAGTTCCTCCGAATGCAGAATAGTTAATCAAAATTATTATTGGAAAATGAACTAAGTATATTGAATAAGAATAATTCCCTATGTTGTAAAGTAATTTCCCAAATATAGAGTTTTCGATATTTTTTGGGATACCAAAATAAAGTATCCCAGCTGTAATACTACAAGTAATTAAAGATGCTAATCCTGGATGGCCATAAATACTTTTATCATTAAGAGATATTGGAAATTTGAGGATAACTAAAATAAAAAATAAGATTAATAAGAGTTGAATTAGTGTTTTCTCTTTACTATTTATTTTAATGATATTTATTGCTAGATATGCTCCAAGTAAAAATTCCCAAATTCTAAAGGGCATCATGAAGAATGATGTTTTTGGTGAAATTATTTGTATTAAAAAGCAAGATAAAAAAGATACAGCAATAATAAGAAGAAATGTATATTTTCTTGTTCTAAGAAAAGGATAAATAAATGGGACTAATAAATAGAATTGTGCTTCAACACCTAAAGACCAGAGGTGTAAAAGAGGTTTAAAAGAAGAATGTTCAAAGTATGGTGTTTGAGTCCAGAAAAGTATATTTGCAGTAAAAAAATTTGCACTTATGGCTTGCTCGTATAACTGATCAAAATCAACAGGCACTAATATAAAAATTGAGGCAATAAGTGTGAGAATTATTGTAAATGTGTATGCGGGTAAGAGACGATCTAATCTTTGCAAATAAAATTTATTGAAATTGGATTGTTGGCTATTATAAATTTTAGCCATCAAAAAACCACTAATAACAAAGAATATATCTACACCCAAAAACCCATTATCTAAGAACGGGGTTTGAAGGTGATAAAGAATAACTAGTAATACTGCTGCTCCCCTAAGGATTTGAATATCATATCGATGTTGCACTTATAGTTTCTTCCTTAGACATTATTTATTGGATCTAAATTCGAACAAACCTTTGCACCATAAAAGTTTTCCAGCAACACCAAACCTCAATATCTTCTTGTATTAATATTTGTATTACACTTTGATATAGATTGTATTACATTTTTTAGCTTGTATTACAATCATTATTATACTGCAACATAAAAGTGCTCATTTTGTATAAATATTCTTACTTGTTACTACCACACAGGTTGTAAATTTAGGGTTTTCAGGCATTCTAAAGGCTTGTCTAAGTTCTTTCAATGTGCGAAAATATCCTCTTAATAAGTACTTTCTCTATTTAGGAGTTTTATTACAGTATGGAAAAAAACATTTCTTTTAAAGACATATTAGATTCGAGCATCTTAAACCTTACTTCTGGTGCAAATCTTACCTTTGCAGATGTTTTTATTGCACTTTCGGTAACCCTCCTCTGCGCATTAATCATATTGTGGACTTATAAAAATACTTATCAAGGTGTTTTATATCAGCAGAGCTTTGGTGTGACTTTAGTCCTAGCATCATTAGTTACTACTTCAGTTATTATGGTCATTAGTGGTAATTTAGTACTTTCATTAGGTATGGTAGGGGCTCTATCCATTGTAAGATTTAGGGCTGCAGTTAAAGATCCATTAGATATTGTATTTATTTTCTGGGCTATTACTGTTGGCATTGCAAATGGTGTTGCTTATTGGAAGGTATCTTTTACCTCTACTATTTTATTGATGGTTGTTATGCTTTTAATGAAAAAAGCTCCAACACTCTCAACTCCTTTTTTATTAGTTCTAAAGCTGAAGAACGATAATTCTAGTAAAGTTTTAGAAGTGATTAAGTCAAATGTGAAAAAGGTAAAACTTAAGAATAAGACGCTTAAAAATGGAATAGCTGAAGTCATTTATGAAGTAATCGGAGTGAACGAAAATAAATTATTGGCTGATTTAGATGCTCATAAGTCAGTAACTGACGTTACTTTAGTAGCATACGGTAATAATGGATAGAGCTTAAGTACTCTATGACAAGAAAAAATATTATTATAATAGCTATTCTTACTATCCTATTTGTGTCTGCATACCAAGGTAGGTATTTTCTTATATCGAAGGCACCTGAAAGGACACGTCCTTTTTTTATTAATCTAGTAGACGGAATAATAAATAATACAATCAATGAGTTTGATTTCACTAAAATATATAAGGCAGAAGAGCTCCCTAACGATGATTATATAAATTTAATTTTATCAGGTGATGATTTAAATCATATCTCAAACAGTATGAAATTATTTATTGATGAAGGTTATATTAGAGATGAGATAAATCCATGGCGCAAAGCAAAGGTTCTTATTGATGATAAAAAAGAGAAGATTAAATACAAATTTCATGGCACTTCAATTTACCCTTTAAAGAACGGAATTTTTTATCGTTTTAAACGTATTATGAAAGCGCTTGGTTTAATTGATTCCATTGAAGTTATGCCAATTAATGCAGGGGCATTCTCTTTAAAAATAAAGCATAGTAAGGAAGGCAATTACTTTAATTTAATGCGAAGATACAGACTGATAAGCCTTCGGGATGATGCTCACATAGATACAGCCATTGTTAATAAAATAGCAACTAAATTAGGCTTAATTGCACCGCATTCAAGAATGGTTATTCTCAGAATAAATGGTGCAGAATCTGGATCCTATATGCTGCAAGAAGATCGAAGTCCAGAGTACTTTGAACGGGATCATCAAATAACAAATTATACTATTATAAAAAATAATGATGATTGGGATACGGGAAACAATAATCTCCATTCAGCGAGTACAGACCTTTATGTAGGCGATACGGAAATAAGTTCTATTTCACCAAAGTCTATTCCGTATGCATTAGGCTCTTTTGACTTATTAATGAGGTCTATTAGACATTCCGATATTAATCAGATAAAGCAATTAATTGATCTAGATTATATGGCCAAATATATGGCTTTATTATCTATAACTAATACCGCGCAAAGTATTACCGGCGATAATCTCAAATATATTTATAACCATGCAACAGGTCGCTTTAAGTTGATATTTAGAGAAGAAAACTATATTTTTAAAAATAATGAAAGAATTGAAGATTATAATCATAGTCTGTTCATATCTAACAGAACAAAGGAAGTTCAGACTTTTAGGTTATTTAAGCTTTTATTAACTGATTCTAATTTTTTAACAAAGAGGGATGAAGAGCTATATAAAATAATACAAAATAATCAAGAGTGGAAAGCAATGACCGCTTCATTATTTTCTGAAAATTTCAAGGTTCTAATGGCAAGTCAAGATCCTATTAAGCCCATTAAAGCTAGAATAGAAGAATTTAAGAAAAACTTTGCGAATAACATAGAAAAATCAGATAAATACCTTAATTATAATAAAATATATATCACGAAGCATACGGATGTTAATGGTAAGCAAACTTTACATGCTCTAAATGACTTTACACACCCAGTTATGATGAAGAATATTGATAAAACTAGTACTTCATATAAAAATAAAGATGTAGTTATTTCCCCCTCAAAAATTGACTTCAATCAAGATCTTATTCTTAAAGAGCAAAAAATAGATATTAATATTAATAATATCAACCATTTATCATTTGAAAATATGATTACACATGAAGCTATATTACCTAGACATATATATTTTAATGAAGCATTAGCTCGACCACTATTTTCTAAGATTAAGTCATTAGAAACACTTAAAAAAAATTATATTGATTATCAGTTAAATGATGAAAATAAAGTTATAACGATTCAATCAGGTCGATATGAAATTAAAAGTAATATTGTTATTCCCTACGGATTTAATTTGGTTATAAAACCAGGGACAAAGCTTTTGCTTGATAGAGGAATATCGTTTTTGGTGAGAGGAGGCTTGAATATTCAGGGAACAAGACTTCAGCCAGTTATTGTCGAAAGAGGTCAGGATAAACCATTTGGTGTACTTGCAGTTAGCGGAGAAAATATTAAAGATACTAGGGTTGATATTAACTTTTTAAAATTACGGGGAGGCAGTGAGGCAATTATTGATAGTTCTGTTTTCACGGGACAAATGTCAATTACCAATGCAAATGTTTCTATTAAAAATTCTACATTTGAAAACAGTGTATCTGATGATGGTATTAATATTAAATACTCTAAAGTTAATATTAGTGATTCAAGGTTTGTTGATAATTTTGCTGATCAAATAGATTTGGACTATTGTCAGGCAATTATAACTAATAATGTATTTTCTTATAAAAAAAATAGCAAAGCAATGAGCACAGATGGTTTAGATATAAGCGGCTCAAAAGTAGAAGTTAAAGGAAATAAATTTTCCAATCTGAGTGATAAAGGGATTAGTGTTGGAGAACAGTCAAGAATAATAATAAGTAGTAATAGTTTTAATCATAATAACTTAGCTATTGCAGTTAAAGACGGATCTGAAGCCTACGTTGGTAAGAATCAGTTTGATAATAATCATATTGATATATCTATGTATATTAAGAAAAAAATATACAGCAGCCCAAGTCTGTACTCAATTTCAAATAATAAATCATTAAATATTAAGGTAGCTAGCGGTGATATTTTTTATCCAAAAAATCTACAAAATTCTTTTGAGGATGTTGAGTGAGTAATTTTAATATTAAACGACAAGAATATAAATATTTTATTAATAATGCTGATGTCTATCAGTTAACTTCAATGCTAAATTCATTAATGTTAATCGATGAATTTTCAAATGCTGAAACCAAAGATTACACAGTAACTAGTTTATATTTTGAAACACCAGATGACAATAACTTAGATGAAAAGCTTGATGGTATTTTGATTAGAGAAAAGCATAGAATGCGAATATATGATAATCAATATTCTAATATTAAATTAGAAACAAAAAAAAGAAATGGAACAGTCATTTCAAAAGACTCAGTAAACATTAAGACTAATAATGCAAAAAACTTAAATAATTGCTACTTTAATCCAGGTGATTTTAATAATGAGATGGCAAAGTTAATTTGTATTAAGTTAAAGTCAGAGGCTTACAAGCCGAGAGTCATCGTAGAATATGAAAGACAAGCTTATTACTTACCGTATGGCAACATTAGAATTACTTTTGATAAAAACTTAAGAACTTATAATACGCATACTAATTTATTTGAGCTAAATAACTCTCCAAAGTCCCCCATCATTTTAAATAACAATCAAGTTTTAGAGGTTAAGTTTGGCGTAGAGCTCCCAGCATATATAAGAGATATTTTAACAACGATACCATCTATCAGGTCGAGTATTAGTAAATATGTCCTTGGCCAAAGATATGTAAACTATGATCCTCGAAAAGATTTTATTACCCCTACTTCTTAGTATTAGCTAAATTGAAATTAAGATTTTATTAATATTAAATCTTTAATTATCTAATTTTACTTTGTTTTGAACTTCTTTTATAAATGTCTTACTAATTTAATTTGATCAGCTATAACCTTGCTTTTTCTTCATACAAGAGTTAATATACTTTTATCGTTCAATTTTGAACATAGTTAGAAGAAAATAAAATATACGCTTTAAAGATGGAAAAAAATAAAAAATTAAAAAAAAGCCCGATGAATTCTGATATCCATTTTAAATTATTGGATATACTGGAAAAAAATCCGAAATTATCTCAAAGACTTCTTTCTAGAGAGTTGGGAATAAGTTTAGGTAGTATAAATTATTGTATAAGAGCGCTTGTTGAAAAAGGACAAGTTAAGGTACATAATTTCAAAAAAAATTCTAATAAAATTGGCTATGTTTATTTATTAACACCACAAGGTATTTCTGAAAAAATTAGCATGACAAAAGAATTTTTAAGAAAAAGAATTAAAGAATACGATCAATTGCAAAAAGAAATTAGGCAGCTTAAAAATGATATTAGTAGTAGCACTATAGTTAGTAGTAGCACTATAGATAATAGGAAAAATTCTTAAAAATGAGAGATAAAAACTCCCATGAAACTATTTTAGTAACGGGCGGAGCTGGTTTCATTGGTTCGCACACCTTGTTAAGCCTTATAGAAGATGGATATACACCAATTATTATTGATAACCTCCAAAATGGAAATTTAATCATACTTGATATAGTTGAGAAAATAGTTGATATAAAACCAAAATTTTATGAGGGTGATATTAGAGATAAAATCTTATTAAAGAAAATATTCAATGAAAATAAAATTGATGCCGTAATTCACTTTGCTGGTTTAAAGTCAGTTCAGGATTCAGTTGCTAACCCACAACTTTATTATGAAAATAATGTTATTGGAACTTCAATTCTTTTAGACGAAATGAAAGAAGCAGGAGTAAGGAGGTTTATCTTTTCATCTTCTGCAACTGTTTATGGTGAGCCAAATTATTTACCCATAGATGAAGAGCACTCGAGGTGTGTAACTAACCCATATGGCGATACGAAATTAAAAATAGAGGATATTTTAATTTCGTTATCTGAAAATTATCCAAAATGGAGTATAAGTATTTTAAGGTACTTTAATCCTATTGGTGCGCATAATTCTGGCTTGATTGGTGAAGATCCTAAGAATAAGCCTCAAAATCTAATGCCTTTCCTTACTAACGTTGCTCTTGGTAATATCAAAGAGTTAAAGATTTATGGTAATGACTACCCAACTCCTGATGGTACAGGGATAAGAGACTATATTCATGTAATGGATTTAGCAGAGGGGCACCTTGCAGCGTTGAGCCACAACAAAACCAATTTTGGCATCAATTTTTTTAATTTAGGAACTGGTGAGGGAACTTCGGTTTTAGAGCTATTGAAGATGTTTGAGGAGGTTAACAAAGTTAAAATTCCATATTCTTTTGTAGAAAGAAGATCCGGGGATGTATTTTCTTCATTTTCAGATGTGAACAAAGCAAAAAAAATACTAAATTGGGAAGCAAAGAAAAATATTAAGTTAATGTGCGAAGATAGTTGGAGATGGCAAACTAAGAATCCTAATGGGTATGATAAAAAATATGAGTAACCATGATAATTATGAACCAGACTTTCATACTGGCTTACAATTTTTTCATTTATAAATTTAGGAAAAAATATGCGACAAATCATTAAAAAATTACTTTTATTTCCTTTAGAAATTTTAAATCTAATAGGCTCAATTTATAGCTATTTTATGGGGATAATAAACATACATTTAAAACATGTTTGGATTGAAAGCCAAATTAAAAAAAATAACAAGAGAACCCAAAAAGTTACCCATAAAACAAACCTTAATCATAATGTAACCCTTGATTTTTTTATTCCTAATTGGGTTTGTAAATTTAGAGCAGATACTTTTTCCTCTAAAGAACCAGAAACTTTAAAGTGGATTGATGAAAATGGAAGTGATGGAGTATTTTTTGATATCGGTGCAAATGTTGGAATTTATTCAATTTACTTCGCTAAAACAAAAAAAAATAATGTATATGCTTTTGAACCTTCTTTTTTTAATCTTCCTTTACTGTCAAAAAATATTAACAAAAATGGTGTACAAGATATTATAAAAATTATCACCAACCCTTTGTCAGATAATAAAAAATTTGCAGATTTTAACCTAACGAATCTTGATGAAGGGGGTGCTCTGTCAGCTTTTGGGGTTAATTTTAATCAAGACGGGAATACATTAGAAAAATTATTATCCTATAAAACATTAGGATTAACATTAGATTTTTTATTAGCTCAAAAAATTATTCCAGAAGTTCCAAAGATGATCAAAATTGATGTAGATGGTATTGAACATTTAATTCTTTTAGGCGCTAAAATTATTTTAAGAAATCCAATATGTCAGACGGTTTTAATTGAAGTTAACGACAAATTTAAGGCACAAGCATTACAGGTTAAAAATATCTTAATTGAATGTGGTTTCTCCTTGGATAAAAAATACCATGCTGTTGATGAGACTTACAACCAAATTTGGTTTAAGGATTAGTTCTAAAAATTAATTATGAATAAAAATAAAGATTATAAAAAAATGTTTTTATGTTTTTGGTCTCATCTAAGCATTGCCCATAAAAGAAAATTTGTGTTTATAATTTTTTTAATGCTCATCACCTCTGTAGCTGAAATGTTTAGTATTGCTAGTGTTATTCCTTTCCTTGGAGTTATTTCTTCCCCAGAAACAGTATTTAATTTAGAAATTTTTCAGGGTTTAATTCACTTTTTAGACCTAACTTCATCAAAACAAATTGTTTTACCTATAACTATATTTTTTGCAAGTGCTGTAATTTTTGCTGGCTTAATGAGGGCGTCCTTATTATGGATGAATATTGAATTTTCTTTTTCATGTGGATCAGATTTAAGTGTAAAAATGTATGAAAGAACTATCTATCAGCCTTACTCAGTTCATCTTGAAAGAAATAGCAGTGAGGTTATTAGTGGTGTAACAGCAAAGACAAACATACTTATCGATATTATCAGCCAAGCTCTAGTCTTACTTACCAGTATTTTTATTGTAACGTCAATTCTAATCCTTTTAATATACTTTAATCCTTTAGTTGCTCTGGTAGTCTTTACATTTTTTGGATTTTTCTATTTTATTGTTTTTAAGTTTACTCATAAAAAACTTTTAGAGAATGGTAATTTAATTTCATCAAAATTAACTTTAATAATAAAGAATTTAAACGAAGGATTAGGCGGCATTAGGGATATTTTATTAAGTGGCACTCAGCCTCACTATGTTGATTTATATAAAAAATCTGATTTTAGTTTAAGAAAAGCTCAGGGAGACAATCAGTTTGCTGGACTAAGTCCAAGGTACCTTATGGAAGCAATAGGTATGGTTGTAATTGCAGTAATGGCGTACTTTATGACTTTGCATAATTCAGGAATTCTTGCAGCTATTCCTTTTTTAGGGGCGCTAGGTCTTGGTGCACAAAAAATTCTTCCTTTAATGCAGCAATCTTGGGCTGCTATCTCTACTATTAAAGGAAATATGGGACCTTTAGAAGATACAATTACTCTCCTAGAGCAACCAATATCGTTAAAATATAAAAAAAATATTATTCCCTTAACTTTTAAGAATGAGATTTTATTAAATAACATTTCATTTAGATATGCTGAAAAATCTTCTTATGTTATTAATGGCTTTAGCTTATCTATTAAAAAAGGATGTCGAATTGGTTTTGTTGGTAAAACTGGCAGTGGTAAAAGTACTATTATGGATATTATTATGGGGTTACTAGAGCCAACAAAAGGCTCATTCAATGTTGATGGTAAAAAAGTCTCAAAAAAGTTTATTAGGAATTGGCAAAGAAACGTTGCGCATGTTCCGCAAGTGATTTTTCTTTCTGATGCATCTATTGAAGAAAATATTGCATTTGGAGTGCCTGCTAATGAAATAGATTATGATCGAGTTCGAAGAGTTTCTAAAATGGCGGAAATTGACAAACTAATTCAAAAACTTCCTAATAAATACAAATCATTAATTGGTGAGAGCGGAATTCGTTTATCTGGCGGAGAAAGGCAAAGAATCGGTATTGCTAGAGCTTTGTATAATAATGCCGAAGTTATTATTTTTGATGAGGCAACTAGTTCTTTGGATAGTGAAACAGAGAAAGCAATTATGGAGTCAATTGATTCCTTAAATAAAAGTCTTACCATTCTTATTATTGCTCATCGAATTACTACTTTAAAAAATTGTGACATCATAATAAGTTTAGAGAATGGTAATATTGTAAAAACAGGTAACTATAATGAGATTAACTAAATATAGAAAAAATTATGCTTAAAAACTCTTCAATTTTAATTACTGGCGGTACTGGGTCATTTGGTAGCCTCTTTATTCCTATGACATTAAAAAAATTTAAACCAAAGAGGTTGATTATTTATTCTAGAGATGAGATGAAGCAATGGGATTTATCTCAAAAATATCTTGATGACCCTAGAGTGGAATTTATCATTGGCGATGTCAGAGATAAGGATAGGTTATCACGTGCTTTAGACGGTGTTGATTATGTCGTTCATGCAGCAGCAACCAAAATTGTTCCTACAGCCGAATATAACCCTTTTGAGTGCGTTAAAACGAATATTATTGGAGCAATGAATCTAATTGATGCTTGTATCGATAATAACGTTAAGAAAGTAGTGGCTTTGTCTACTGATAAAGCTAGTAACCCAATAAATCTTTACGGCGCTACAAAACTGGCATCTGATAAGTTATTTGTAGCGGCTAACTCTAATGCTAATAATACTCATAGCACTGAGTTCTCAGTTGTAAGGTATGGCAATGTTATTGGGTCTCGAGGCTCGGTAATACCATTTTTTATGTCTTTGGCAAATTCTGGGACACTACCGATTACTGATAAAAATATGACTCGATTTATGATAACTTTAGAGCAAGGCATAGAGTTAGTATGGCTTGCATTTAATGATATGCAAGGGGGAGAAATTTATGTAAAAAAAATTCCCTCAATGAATATAACAGATATAGCGAAGGCAGTTGCGCCCAAAGCAAAACAAAAAATTATAGGGATAAGGCCTGGAGAAAAAATTCATGAGCAAATGATTGGCTTAGAAGATGCTCCATACACATATGAATATAAAGATTATTTTAAAATACTCCCAATGATTCATAACTGGTCGAACGATAAGAAAAGAATAAAGAAAGGAAAAAAAGTCAATAAAGACTTTTTTTACTCATCAGAAGTTAATGGTGAATGGATGACGGACAAAAGTTTAAGTAATTGGTTAAAAAATAACCATAAGAATTTTAAGTCTATTTAGATGAAGAAAAGGCTGCTTATTTTAGGCGCAAGTGGTTACTTAGGTTCATTTTTAAAGCTTTATTTTATGAATTCTGAATACGATGTCGTGTCACATAGCTATTCTTCAAATGAGGATATCGTTTTTGATGCTTCAAATTATTACGACCTTAACTCAGCGCTAATTAAGTACTCACCACAAATTTTAATTAATGCTGCTGGATATACTGATGTTGATGGATGTGAATCTAATCCAAACCAAGCTTATCTGGTAAATGCTAAGATAGTTGATAATATTGCTAAATCAATCGAAGCAAATAGCCTAGATACTCATTTTATTCATATATCTACAGACCATTTTTACGACAAGAAAGAGGGTAGTTTTGAAGATGAGATAATATTACAAAACTATTATGCTTATTCTAAGTTTTTAGGGGATATTTTTGCAAGTAGAATAGATTCTACGGTTTTGAGGACTAATTTTTTTGGACATAACCCTAAATTCAAGGAAAAAGGCTTTACAGGCTGGATTTTCAAGTCGCTTGTTAGTCAAAAAAAAATCAATGGATTTGATGATATATATTTCAACCCACTCTCTTTGAATACGTTGGCTGATCTAATAAATCAAGTTATAAAAGTTAAGCCTTTTGGTGTTTTTAATTTGGGATCGCTGGAGGGGATGTCAAAATTAGAGTTTATTCTTACATTTGCAACAAAATTAGGATATTCAAAAGATTTAATTAATGCAATTCCTTTCAATAAGGGAGATAAAGTTCAAGCAAACCGCCCTATGTCTATGATAATGAATTGCAAAAAAATTCAAAATAAACTAAATATAAATCTACCAACTTTATCTGAAGAAATAGATAAAGTTATTGAGTCATACATTTGAGGTTAGAGTAATTATGGAGATTAACGGAAAAGAAATAAATAAAAGTAGTGCTACTTACTTTATAGCTGATATTGCAGCTAATCATGATGGGGATATTGAAAGAGCCAAGGATCTTATATATTTAGCAGCTAAAGCTGGGGCAGACGCAGCAAAGTTTCAGCATTTTCAGGCTAAAACAATAGTTTCAGATTTTGGTTTTAATGCACTTGGTTCAGAAAAGTCCCATCAATCTAAGTGGAAAAAAAGTGTATATGATGTCTATAGTGCTGCTAGTGTAAATCTTGAGTGGACAGAAACTTTAGTTCAAACTTGTGCTGAAGCAAAGATAGCATTTTTTACTACTCCTTATTCATTAGAAGTTGTTGACTTCTTAGACCCATATGTTCCAGCATATAAAATCGGATCTGGTGATATAAATTGGCCTGAAATGATCAAAAAAGTTGCAGAGAAAAATAAACCTTATTTCATAGCAACTGGTGCTTCATCATTGATTGAGGTTAAAAATGCAATTAATCTTGCTTTAAGCGTTAATAACAATTTATGCTTAATGCAATGTAATACGAACTATACAGCTAGTCTAGAAAATTTTAAGTATATTAACCTCAATGTTCTAAAAGTTTATGCCGAGCTCTTCCCTGATTTATGTTTAGGATTGAGTGATCACACGCCTGGACATTCAACAGTTCTTGGTGCTGTGACACTTGGAGCTCGTGCAATCGAAAAACACTTTACTGATAGTAACGATAGAGAAGGTCCAGACCATAAGTTTTCTATGGATCCGGCTTCATGGAAAGAAATGGTTGAAAGAACAAGAGAGTTAGAGTTTTCATTAGGCTCTTCTGAAAAAAGAGTTGAGCCAAATGAAGCCGAGACAGTAATTGTTCAAAGACGCTCTATGAGGGCGCTACGCAATGTCTCTGAGGGTGATAAAGTATCACCAGGAGACTTTTACCCTCTAAGACCTTGTCCGAGCGATGCAATGGAGTTAAAAGATTTAGGCTCTATGGAAGGTATGCGAATTTCTAGATCTATTAATAAAGGCGATTACCTTAAAGAAGGTGATTTATATATAGATAATGATTGATATTACTTTCATAGTTACTACATATAATGCTGCTAATTATATTGAAGAAACCTTACTTAGCGTTATTAATCAAAAAAAATCCGGACTTACGTCTGAATTAATTATTATTGATGATGGAAGCACAGATGAAACTGAAAATATATTATTAAAATATAAACTAAACGCTGATATTTATATACAAGAAAATAATGGAGTAGAAAATGCATCAAATCATGGAATCAATTCCGCTAAGGGTCGGTATATTTGTCGAATAGATTCAGATGACATACTTTCTGAAAATTTTTTAGTAGAAGTTGAGCCTTATCTTCAGCATAACAATTATTTTTATTACGGGAATTATTCTGAAATTGATTCAGAGGGCAAAATCATAAGTAATATTACTCTACCAAATTTTTCATTAAATGAGATTTTAGAGAGAGGGGATTTCCTGGCAAGTGGAACAATTTTTCCAAAAAATTTAGTAGATTTTTACGGAAGATATAATGAAGAAAAGAAAAATTGCGGTTTAGAAAATTATGAACTTGTCTTAAAAATGATACTTGATGGTAAGGAAGGAATTCATATACCAAAGTCGCTATTTTTTTATAGAGTCCATGATGAAAGTATCAGTACTAAAAAGAGGGGTGAGATTATTGAATATGGCAATAGTTTAATGAAGAAACTCGGAAAAAAATACATAACAAACGAATTCCATCCAGCTTTAGGGAGGCATAAATGATCGGCGATCGTATTTTAATTATTGCGGCTCATCCTGACGATGATATATTAGGATGTGGAGGCATAATATCTAAATTTAGCCAAACAAAAAAGATTAAGGTTATCTTTATTGGCGAAGGGTCAACTGCAAGATTTCAAGATCCTCATTCACAAGAGGCTAAGGATGAGATTATCAGTCGAACGCAAATGGCTGCTGATGCCTTGAAAATATTAAATGTGAATGATATTGGTTTTTTAAACTTACCCTGTAGCAAGTTAGATACTATTCCTCAGATAGAGATAAATAGAATTATTGAATCTAATATTGATGATTTTAAACCGGATACTATTTTTACACACTCATCTAAAGATTTAAATATTGACCACCAGATAGTAAATAAGGCTACACTTATTGCAACGAGGCCGCTACCAAATAGAAAAGTAAAAACTCTTTTAGCATATGAGATACCAAGCTCATCTGAGTGGAACTTCGAAAACCAATTCAACCCAAATTATTTTATTGAATTAAATGAGCAAGAAATAAAAAAGAAACAAGAGGCTCTGAGCGTTTATTCTTCGGAGGTTGGAGTTTTTCCATTTCCAAGATCATTATTGGGATTAGAGTCATTAGCTCGTTGTCGAGGTATGCAATCTGGGTATAATTTTGCGGAGGCCTTTGAAGTATTGAGGGTATTTGAATAATGCGAATATTATGTGTTGGTTATCGAGTTTGGGCGATTAATATATATGAGAGATTGAAAAAAGAGTACCCCGAAAATGAAATTTTTATTATAAATGGGGAAGCCGAATTCCGAGAGTTTAATGTTGAGAATTTCAAACCAGATATTATTCTTTTTTATGGATGGAGCTTTATTGTTCCAGAAACTTTAACTGTTAAATATAAATGTTTAATGCTTCATCCATCTGATCTACCAAAATATAGGGGTGGAAGTCCGATACAAAACCAAATTATTGATGGAATTTTAGATTCAAAAGTTACAATTTTTCGTATGATGAAGAAGTTGGATGCTGGAGATATTCTTGCAGTTGATTCTTTAGATTTAAGAGGAGCAATTCATGATATTTTTGAACGCATGGAGAATAGCGGATATGAATTAACAAAGAAAATTTTAGAAGAAAACCCGACGCCAACAGTACAGAATAATTCAGATGCTACGTACTATAAAAGAAGAACAATTTCCCAAAGCGAGATTACTATAGATGAAATTATTAACAAAGATGCATCTTATTTATATAACAAAATAAGAATGCTTTCTGACCCTTATCCAAATGCATATATTAAAAGTAAGGATGGAAAAAAGATTTTAATAAAATTAGCAGAAATTCAAGATCTATAAATTAATGGAAAATTATATAATGGTATATGTTATAAATATTTTAGCTGTCTTTAATGAGAAACTTCTTCAGATTAATCAGTTAGTCTTAATTGGAAAATATTCTATACGTGAGGCTATAAATTGAAAATAGCTATTGGCACCGCACAAGTAGGTTCGGAATATGGAGTTGCGAATACCTCAGGTATTTTAGTGGAAAATGAAATTAAGAAAATCTTGGAAAAAGCTACACATGAGGGCGTTGATACTATTGATACTGCCAGTAATTATGGTAATAGTGAAGTTATTCTTGGCAATCTAAATATACATAATTTTAATGTTATAACAAAACTACCAGCCGTTCCCAAGAACTGTCTAAACATAAGAAACTGGGTAGTAGAAGTTATTGAAAAATCATTGCTATCTTTGAAAGTAAAAAAAATTTATGGCATTTTATTTCATGAACCAAATCAATTATTAAGTGAGTATGGAGATGAGTTATATAGAGTTTTAGAGGAGTATAAGGATAAAAATATTATTTCTAAGATAGGCATATCAATATATTCTCCCTCTCAGTTAGACTTAATTATTCCTAAATTTTCGATTGATATAGTTCAAGCACCATTTAATTTAGTTGATAGAAGAATTCTAAATTCTGGTTGGTTGGATAAACTATCAGCTAAAAATATTGAGATTCATACCAGATCAGTTTTTTTGCAGGGATTACTTTTAATTCCATATAACAAAATTCCTAACGAATTTTTAATGTGGGACAAAGTATGGATTGAATGGAATAATTGGCTTTCAAATAGTAATGTTTCTGCTGTTCATGCTTGTATTTCTTTTGTGAATTCATTTAAACAGATAAATAGGATTATAGTCGGTGTAGATTGTTTGAATCACTTTGAGCAAATTGTTGACGCTGTTAAACAAGAACCATTAACAGATATAATCAATATCGAATTAGAAAATGAGTTATTACTTAATCCTTCTAATTGGGGGTTAAAATGAATATTGTTGCTATAGTTCAAGCTAGATTAGGCTCAAAACGTTTACCTAATAAAGTTATAAAGCCAATTAATGGCTTGCCCATGATTGAAGTTCTTTTGGCCCGCCTTTCAAAATCTAAATTAATAACTAAGATTGTTGTTGCAACGTCAGAAGATGATGTGGATAAGAAATTAAAAAAACTAATTAATAAATTAGGTTATGACTGTGAGCAAGGAAGTAAGGATGATGTTTTAAAAAGATACATTACTGTAGCCGAAAAGTATGAAGCTAATATTATTGTTAGAATTACTGGTGATTGCCCATTAGTAGACCCTGATTTAGTTGACCAGGTAATCAATAAATTTATAAATGATAGCGTTGATTATTGTTCAAATACTATCCCTGCAACATATCCAGATGGTTTAGATGTGGAGGTTTTTACTATTGAAGCTCTAAAAAAATCATCTTCTATGACAACCAATAGCTCTGATTTAGAGCATGTAACCCCTTATTTAAAAGAATCTGGAAATTTTAAAACCTCATGTTTAGAAAATCATAATGATTTGTCAGAAATGCGTTGGACCGTCGATGAAAGTATAGATTTAGAGGTAGTTGATACAATTTTTAAGAGTTTTGCCCCTGATTTAAATTTTTCTTGGTTAAAAGTCTTAGATTTACAAAAAATAAGACCTGAAATTTTTAAAAATTCATCCTTAATAAGAAATGAGGGATTTTCAATGACTAACGGACAAAAGCTTTGGAAAAGAGCAAAACAAATTATCCCTGGTGGGAATATGCTTTTATCAAAAAGGCCCGAAATGTTTCTTCCTGATTTATGGCCATCCTATTTTAGTAAAAGTAAAGGCTGTAATGTATGGGATCTGGATGGAAAAAAATATATTGATATGTCAATTATGGGAATTGGAACTAATATTTTAGGTTACGGACATCCAGAAGTTGATGAAGCAGTTCATAAAACTATTGATTCAGGAAATATGTCAACTTTAAATTGCCCTGAAGAAGTTTATCTTGCAGAGAAACTAATTGAAATAAATCCATGGGCAGATATGGTCCGGTTTGCTCGCTCTGGAGGTGAGGCAAATGCTATTGCGATTCGAATAGCTAGGGCAGCATCAAATAAAGATAAGGTTGCAATTTGTGGTTATCATGGCTGGCATGATTGGTATTTGTCAGTTAATTTAAGTGATAATAAAAATCTTGCTAATCATCTTTTGCCAGGTCTTGAGCCGAAGGGTGTTCCAGAGAATCTCAGGGATACTGTATTTCCATTTAATTATAATGATTTTGAGACATTAGTTAGTTTAGTGAAAAAAGAAGATATTGGAATTATTAAAATGGAAGTTGAGAGAACTGTAGGCCCTGAGGATAATTTTTTAACAAAGGTAAGGAAGCTAGCAACAGAAAATAATATAGTTCTAATTTTCGATGAATGTACTTCGGGATTCAGAGAGACATTCGGAGGGATATATAAGAAATACAATGTTGAGCCTGATATGGCAATGTATGGAAAAGCTCTAGGAAATGGTTATGCAATAACTGCTGTTGTTGGAAAGAAAGAAATTATGGAAGCAGCTCAAACTACATTTATAAGTAGTACATTTTGGACTGAGAGGATTGGACCCACTGCTGCAATTAAGACATTAGAAATTATGGAGCGAGATGAAACATGGAAAACTATAACTAAGCTTGGCTTGTATGCCAGAAATGAGTTACAGAAGTTAGCAGATAAGTATCAAATAGAGATAGCACAATGGGGTATACCTGCATTAACAGGCTATTCATTTAAAGGAAGAAAGTCGCTTCATTACAAAACGCTAGTAACTCAAGAAATGCTAAAAAAAGGCTATTTAGCAGGAAATACTCTTTATATTTGTACTCATCACACAACATCTGTTATTGATGAATTTATTTTTAACTTAGACCCAATTTTCTTGCTAATAAAAGAATGTGAGGAAGGTAGAGATATTAATTCTCTTCTATCAGGACCAATATGCCACAGTGGTTTTGAGCGTTTAAACTAATATGTTAATTGATAATTTAAAATATAGATTAGAGTTAACTAGAAATTTTTAAAATGATAAATAATACTAACTTAGTTATCAACAGTGAAAGATTTTATTTGAGAGTAATTAAAGTCGATGATGTAAATAAAAGATATGGTGATTGATTATCAGATCCAATATCAAGCAAGTTTATTACTATGAAGTCAGACATCAAAGAACTGAAGGAATACGTTAGAAAAAAAATAGCAAAGCAAGATACATTATTTTTAGCGATTCATTCAGTTATAAACAAGCTCCATATTGGAAACATAAAATATGAGCCAGTTGATATCAAAAATAAATACGCAATGATGGGTATTTTGATTGGAGATCAAAGTTGGTGGGGAAAGGGTGCTGCAGGAGAGGTGATAACAGCTAGCGCAAAATTTTTAGCAGAAGAATACCATATTGATGAAACTATTTTAGTAGTAAAAGAAGACAATATATCTGTAATAAAAGCTTATAAAAAAATCGGCTTTGATTTCTGTGTATCTAAACACATTGAAAAGAAATCAAAGAATTCATTAACTATGACTTTAAAAATAGAGTCATTGTATTAATAATTAAACCCTGAGTAATATATGAATCGCCATTCAATACTATATAAATTCAAAATTATTCAGAATCTAATTGATGTTACATCTATTAACTCAAAAAAAACAAAATCAAAGCTTAAGTTTATTTACAATAAGCATTTAATTCAAAAAATTATGCACTTGGGTGAAGGTGAATTTCTCTTTGACGAAAATTTTAGTAACTTAGTAATTAAAAATAAAGCTAAAACTAAAAATTTTAAAATTTCAAGAGATAATGGTTTTGAATCAATTTCTAACATTCTTTATGTTAAATCATTAATAGAGTTTATTTTGATTTGGTCTTTAATGTTCTTTTATTATTTTATTGCTTTTATATTTCATAGAAACTTAGAGCGAAGAACAAAAATAATTATATTTGGTGTTGAGCACTTGAATTTTAATAATAATGAAATAAGAAATAATTTTATAGATTTCATAAAAAAATATATAGCTATAACGAATAATGATGATGTTTTAGTTTCTAGTAATACTTTTAAAGTTTCGATATTTAAAAATTTTATTTTTAGAAAGCATCCATATAATATTATTTTAAATTATGGACTAAAATTTGATGACTTTATAAAAATACAACTTCTTCATATGAGATATTTATTTATCTTTATACGTAATAGTTTTTTTGATAAAAGAGCCGCTATTCTTGCAAGAGATTTTGCACTTATGTCACTCTTTGATTTTTCTAATAGTAATAAGCTTATTAAATCAATTATTTTTACTAATACAAATTTAAACTACCAGCCATTATGGAGTTCAAATTACATCAATAAAAATTTTTCGACGTCTATGTTTTGGTACTCTGAAAATTCAAATCCTGTAGTAAGTGATAGTAAAGAAAATAACAAATATTTTAACCAATATCACCCGCATATAAGTTTATTAAATATAGACAATCATTATGTCTGGACCAAGATTTTTGCTAAGATATTAAAAAAACTAACTTCTACTAAAAAGGTTTTCATAATTGGACCAATTTTATGGAAAAATATATTAATCGATAATAAATCGATTAGTAATAAAAAAAATATAGTCATTTTTGATGTGACAGCAGTTTCAGAGGAGTGGAAACGAAATAGTGGTTATAGCGATGTGTTTTACACCTATAAAAATATGAAAAAATTTATTTTAGATATCGTTGATTGTAAAAATAGTATTAAGAACCTTTCGAAAACTAAAGTTATCTTAAAGCCTAAAAGAGAAGTGATGCTTAAAAATGATATTAGATATATAAATTTTTTAAAAAGACTTGAGTCCGAGAAAAAAATTGTGATAATTGATTCGACTTCGGATATTAATGATGAAATTAAACATGCTTCTTTTGTTATATGTGTTCCTTTTACTTCCCCTTTAATTCTTGCCGACTATTTAAAAAAAGATTGTATATATTATGACCCAACAGATTCTATTATCCCTTATGAAGGCCAGGGTAAATTTTTAATTAAAGGTAAAAAAGAATTGTATAAAAAACTATTAAAAATTAATAAAAGAGGCATTAATTAGATGCACCCCTTTTATCCCCTATTAAGAGCGCCTAATTGTGAAGGTATTACAATTCTTCATAATTACGCACCAAACAATTGGGAAATCAGAAAAAATTTCGATAAATATATTACTCTTACTTGGTCTGATGGAGCGAAATGGAATACAAAAGTTATTGGCACTTTAGCCAAGAATAAATCATTTACAATCAGGGAAAAAGATATAAGTTTTTTACCAAAGAAGACCTTAGTTCTTTCGAGTCTTTCAATCAATAAACCACCTCTACAATCTATTATTTTGCCAGATAACGTTGATATGCAAACTAACTTACCTGAATGGAGAGCTTCGATAGGGCTAGAAAATAAATTGGGAGGAAGTACAAGCTTTCAAGGAGAAGCTTTCGCATTTCCGCCCAATGGATCTTTATTATCATTCGCTCCATTTTTACAGCATGGAAATGATTTGTGCTCATATCTTATATTTATTAATATTGAAAAATCACCTTTATTTAGAAATACTTCATTATTTTTTTTAAATGGCCGTGGCGATAAAATCATAGCAAAAAAGCCTATTATTAGTAATCATTTGAATGTTATTAAGCTTGACGACTTAGGTTATGACCCAAAAGATTTAATTATACTTTTTACTGAAAATATAGTTGGTATTCCTCTATTTATGACAGCTTATAAAAAAGGTAAGGAATTAAGTCTTGAACATACTCATCCACCTGCATCATTCGCTATTCATGGAGATAGGTGGGGGCTTCACAAAAAAATAAAGAAAATATGGACTGAAAAATTTAATAGAATTAAACCATAAGATGTTTAAAACAATATACAAAAAACTTAAAAGAGGGTTATGGACGTTCAAGCAACCACTATCAGCTAAGCCAAAGAGATTGAATAATCCTGCCAGTGACCTTTTTATATGGAGAAATTCAAGTAAATGGAAAACATATTTTGATTTATATGATATTGGAAGCTTCTATTCTGAGGTTGACTCAAAAAGAGAAGTTAATGCAAAAATAGTCTTTTATAATCAATCTGGTATAAAAATTAATGAACACATACTTAACTTGATACCAAATCAAAATAAATGTGTTGATATTTCTTCCCTTATCAAAGGCGAAAAGGATAGTTTTGGAACATTTGCTGTATTCCACTCTAATGTTCCAGATATCTTTATTGAGCATAAAAGTTACCTAACTGAAAGAGGATTTGTAAGTTATAAATATAATAAAAAACAAATAAGACATTATGTTCATGGTAATTCTGATGCAATATCTATTTCAGATAACTCGACCTACTTATTAGGGGTCAGTTCAATTTTAAAGCGAAAATTTAAGCTACAGTTTAGATTAGAAAATACTGAGAAATATGAATTTATTCTCATAAACTATACAAATAAACTGCAAGAAGTAATACTGACATTTATTGATGAGGAAAAAAATAAAAATATAAACGTAAAAAAATATTCCATTAACCCAAATGGCTGTTGTGTGTGTGATGCTTCCTTTAGTTATATTGGAAAGTTTAGACTAGTCATATCAAGTAATTTAGTTATGGCTCGACCTTTTGTTTTCAGGTATGGAATTAAGAAAAATTTCTTCGATGTTTTTCATGGTTAAACAATGAATAGAAATGATTACGTTAAGATTTTCCAAGCTATCTCCCAACAGGATAAATCAAGAAATTTTAATTTTACTGCTGGCCATTTAGGAAGCTTTTCAAATCCTTTTAAAGTAGAACACGAGATTAAGCAGCTTATTGTAAATAATAGAATGAGTGCATTTACTTTTCTTTATAGCCTTATAAGAATTTTATCATTATTAATTTTATCGATATTGCCTTTAAAAAATTTAATATTATTTATTAGAGCCATTTTAAGAAAGGTCCTTAATAAGAAACTAGAATTGTCAAAGGAGTTTTTAGTTGTATCCATCGGAGCAGAAAAAGTTGAGAAAGATCCTTACCTATCGAAAATTTTACTTTTGATTAAGTCGGATTTCGATTATTTTAAAATTGTTGGTGGAACAGGAGTTAAAAATTCAGGGTTTATTTTTTTTGAACAAGTTTTTGAATTATTAGATTTCTTAAAGATTTTTAGTTTTATTTTTATTAATCAGTATTTAGCTATCTTTTCTTTATTTGTATTTTCGTTTAATAAAAAAAGTATGGGAGATAAAATTTTTTATATTAAGAATTGCTTGGAGGAGATTGTTTCAGGTAGCTTTTATAATAATTATCTCTTAGAGCTTTTTGGGAATAAAGTAAGTAAATATGACCGCTACACAAAATTAGTTTTTCCTATGGAAGGACGTAACTGGGAAAAGAAAATTATTCTAAACTTTAATAAATCTAAGTGTGAGACTATTGGCTTTATTCATTGTGCTATTACCCCAAGACATCTAAGCCTAACGTCTGAAATGTTTTATGATTCGAATGAGGTACCTTCAATTATTATTTCTCCGAGTACTATGGCATATAATATAGTATCTAAGGTATTTCCAACCTCTAATGTTATTAAAGGCTCCTTTATTAGAGGTATGAACTTTCCCGATAACTTAAACGTTGAAAAGAATACTATTGTATTTGCATTAACCTCAAATTTTATAGAGTCTAAGATGATTATTAAATCAATTTTAGATTCAAATCTTCAAAAACGATATAAGATCGAAATAAGACTGAATACAAATACTAGTACTTTTAAGAAAATTAAAAAAATAGTCGATACCAATAATTTAACTTTATATACTAGTTTTTCCAATAATAATACAAAGCCTCTTGTTTGCTTATTTAGATCTTCTTCAACTGCTATCGAATACTTAAGAGCTGGTGTAAACCCTGTTTATCTTAATTTAAAATCTGGATTTAGTAATAATATTTTTGACTTAGATAATACTTATAACTTTTCTGAATTGAGTATTAAAAGTTTCGATTCATTTATTCCAAAAGAAATTGGATATAACCAAAAAAAATGTATCGAAATTTCTAATTATTATTTACAAAAATCAAATTTTATTGACTATATGAGTTGTATTGAGGATTGATTATCAATGACTATTAATAAGAGAAATTCTAAAAATTTTTCGATTTCAGTAATAGTTCCAACAAAAAATCGACATGAAGATCTATATATTTTTTTTGATTCACTATTGCAACAAACAGTATTACCTAATCAAATTATTGTTATTGATCAGTCATCAAAGAATTTATCTGAAGAATTGATTAAAAATAAGTTAAATTCTTTCAAAAAATCTAAGTTAATCTATATTTACAACAAAAATATAAATGGGCTTGTTGAAGCTAAGAATCACTCCCTTCAATATAATGAATCAGATTTAATTTGCTTCTTAGAGGATGATGAAGTTCTCGAAGTAGATTTTCTCGAGAAGATAATTTTAGGTTTTAATTCTAATCCTAAAATGAATGGTTGTTGCGGTGTTATAACCAACCCACCAAATAAAAATTATTATTATGAATTTTTTTTCCACCTATTTCATATTGGTTTATACAGGGATATCAGAGTAGGAGTTTTTGGATATGATACTCAACAAGAAGGTTTTATTATAAGCGATAAGATATCTGGAGGCCTATCTGTTTGGAAAAATAAAATTTTTTCTAAATTAGTTTTTGATCTTAAAAATAACTTACACTTTACTGAAGATATTGACTTTTCTTCAAGAGTTTTCGCTGCATTTCCAGATTCATTATTTATAAACACAGATGCCCGTTTAGCGCATTATTTTTCAAAAAGTAATAGATTTAATACTTTTGAGAGATACTCTAAAAAAATAATCGAATATATAATTTACTATAAAAAAAGAAAAAATTATCCCTTTTCAATAATTCATTTGTTTTGGTTACTAGTAGGTATTTTTTTTGAGTCATCTCTTAAGAGTCTACTTACACTATCTTTTAGTCCAATTTTAGGTTATTTTCATGGGCTATATAGAGGGCTAACTTATAAGTTAATAAGTTAAGTTTCCTATTTATTTTCTTCCAACCATGACTGAAACATCAAAACATTCCATAATTGATGCTGCCAATTACTTTTGCCCGACTGATGCTCAACCCATTTTTTTCTGACTTTTTTAGCATCGAAGTAACCTTGTTCTTTTAATTTTTGCTCATTTAATAATTCTTCAGCCCATTCTCTTAGTGATCCTTTTAACCATTCATTTATTGGAATTCCAAAGCCTTGTTTAGGTCGATCATATAATTTTTTTGGAATATATTTATTTAAAACTTCTTTTAATATCCATTTTGTTTGTCCATTTTTATATTTATATTCGTTAGGTAATGACCATGCATACTCTATTAAACGATGATCCATAAAAGGTAATCTTGTCTCTAATGATACAGCCATTGAAGCCCTATCAACTTTTGTTAATATATCACCCGGTAAATATGAGAGTAGATCTAAATACATCATACGTTCCATATTTGACATGTTATATGCACTTCCATCATCTCTGTTCAAAATTGTCCTAGGTTCTTTTGAGTTAATGACCAAAGCTTCTGGATCGTTCCAATAAGAAATAAACTCAAGATAGAATTGGTCGATATTTTTAGCTTTTAATAATCGCCCACCCTTAAACACTCTGTCACTAAAATTATTGCTTTTATTTGTCATTGGAAATACCTTATGAATCGAGTTTAAAACTCCTGCCGGTATCTTTGATATTGTTTGACTTCCAATCCTTCTTATACCGTGAGGTATTTTATTAAATTTGCCCCATAACTTATTTGAAACTTGGTACCTGTTGTATCCGTATAATATTTCATCTGCCCCATCACCCGTTAGGGCTACTTTTACATCATTTCTGGCTAATTTGGATACAAGGTACGTTGGTATTTGTGAGGAGTCAGCAAATGGTTCATCATAAATTGTTGGAATCATTGGGATAATATTTTTAGCATCGGCTGCTGATAAAATTAATTCAGTATGGTTGGTACCTAAATGATCAGCAATCTTTTTTGCATAGTCAGCTTCATTTTGCTTATCTTCGTTAAATCCAATTGTAAATGTTTTAATTTTAGATGTTGATTGTGCTTGCATAAGAGCTGCAATTGTTGATGAATCTACACCCCCTGATAAGAATGCACCTACAGGAACATCTGCAAGCATTTGTTTACTTATTATATCTTTCAGTAATATATCTAGCTGGCTAACTGCTTCTTCTTCAGATAAATGATTGTTAGTTAATTTTCCATTTTTAATTACTTGATCTGCAGACCAGTATTTTGTTAATTTTGGTTCCGAACTATTCAAAGATATTGTCAATATAGTTCCTGGTTCGAGTTTATGTATTCCCTTCCATATTGAATTTGGCTGAGCAATATAACTATGACGCATAAGCAGTGATAATGAATCTCTGTTAATATTTTTTTCAAATGCTGGGTGCTCTTTTAATGCTTTAAGTTCAGAACCAAATAAAAATGTTCTTGTTTTACCTCTTCCTTGCCATCCATAGTACAAAGGCTTTTCCCCAATTCTATCAACAATAAGATTGAGGGTTTTGTTAGCTTTATCCCATATAGCTAAAGAAAACATACCAATACAGTTATTTATTGTTTTTTCTATACCCCATGCATCAAAGCCAGCTAATAATGTTTCTGTATCTGAGGTTCCTACCCAACTGGAAGATTTATTTTCCTTAGTAAGATCTTGTCTTAATTTGATGTGGTTATAAATCTCACCATTAAAAACAACTATATATCTCTTTGAAATAGAATGCATCGGCTGATGTCCGGACTGACTTAAATCAATTATAGATAAACGTTTGTGACCTAAGTTAACCCCTTTATGTGAATCAGTCCAGGACCCATGATCATCAGGCCCACGATGATGAATTTTATCAAGCATTGAGTTAATGATTGGAGAGCTGTCGTTTAAATTATAGCTCTTTTCACCACCTAGGAAGCCGGTTATACCGCACATACTTTTAAATTAAGTAATTGAAGGGATTTTTTAATTATCATCAATAATGCTCTTTATTTTTTTATTGTAATTTATCAAAAATTTTAATCTATCAAATTTTTTTACTTCTGTGAGTCCATTATCCGTTATTTGTTTGATACTTTTAAGATTTGTTTTATTTTTTATAAAATTAATTTTTTTAAAGTATTCCTCATGGTTGTGCCCATCAATTAAGTAACCATTTTTGTTATTTATAATTTGGGATGCAATACTTGGAATATTAGTTGCTATAACTGGACACTCCATAGCCATAGCCTCTAAAATTGAATAGGGGAGACCTTCATGAAGGCTTGGAAGTAATAAGCAGCCTGTCAGAGATAAGACTTCAGGAATCTTATTTGTGTTGCCCATATTTATAATATTTGTCGCTGGAGTTTTTAGATACTTATTTATATCAATATCAGTTCCACATAAAATTAATTTAATATTTTTCTCATTAATAAAAAATTTTTCCCATAATTCTAAGACAAATATAAAGCCCTTTCTTTTTTCTGGCCGGCCAATAAAAGTAATTAAAAAATCGTTATTATTTTTTAGCTGCTTAATTTCATCACTAAGAAAAATATTTTTTTTTGAAAATCTTTTTAAATCTATTCCACATGCAGATCCATTATTAATGACTGAGATATTCGTCTTAGTAAGTTTTAGGAGCTCTTGTTTTGCATGTTGTGATACGGCAATAATATGATCTGCTATTTTGCAGTTAATATATTCAATCATCTTGAGAATATAACGAATTATTCCCCTATGACCCAGATAAGATACTCCATGATTAAAGTATACAAGCTTAGCCCCCCCATTTAACCTTCCTGCGAGTAAAGGGAGTAGGGAAGACCTTATATTATGTGAAACAATATAAACAGGTTTAATTTTTTTGATTAAAATTAATACTTTAATAAATGAGAGTGGTAAAAGTAATAAATTTTCTAAATTGAGATCGAATCTAATATACTCTCTCGCGATATTGGAATTTGTTTGATTTCCTTTGCTATTTATTGAATTCACAAGTGTTACTTCGCAGCCTAATTTTTTTTCAGACTCTATTAAGGGTTTAACAAAGTATTCTGAATAGACGCTATTAGGATGAAAGTGAATAATTTTTTTCGTCATTACTTAGGGCTTATTAGATTTTATAAATTAATTAATTATAGATCATTATGGGTTATATTTAATTATGATGTAAAGTGTTTGAAAGAAAGTCTGAAACATCATGTTTGTATTTAATATTACTCTGCTAAAATAAATAAATGATAGTTAATAATCTTAATTCGTTCTGGGTGTTATTTTTTTCATTCACATTAACGTTGGTTTCAATTTGGTCCATTCTACATTTTAAGTTACTTCCAAAGATACAAGACACACCAAATAAAAGATCATTGCATAACGTATCTAAACCAAGAACAGGTGGAATAGTGTTCATGCCAATTATTTTATTAATGTGGCTTTTATCAGGGATTAATTCTCTAGAATATCTATTAATTAGCATTATTGGATTTATGACCATTTCTTTTTTAGATGATTTAAAAAATATATCTGCCGGAGTACGTTTTATTTTTCATATCATTTTCACATCATTTTTTGTATTTAGTCTCGATATCAATCTTAATCTATTTTATTTTATGCTTGTCATCTTGTCGCTCGTTTGGATGTCGAATCTATTTAATTTTATGGATGGATCAGATGGAATAGCCGCAGGTATGGCTGTAATTGGATTTTTAGCATATGCAATTACCGCTTATATAGGCGGTGATGAAAGCTTTGCTCTGATGAATGGAATTATCGTGATGTGTACTTTAAGTTTTTTATTATTTAATTTTTCACCTTCAAAAATTTTTATGGGTGATGTGGGTTCAATGTCATTAGGTTTTCTTTCAGGAGCTATTGGTATTATTGGTTGGCAAAAAGAATTATGGGCTTTTTGGTTCCCATTATTAATTTTTTCACCTTTCATTATAGATGCAACTACTACCCTTTTAAAAAGGCTTTATAGGAAAGAAGAATTTTGGAAGGCACATAGAGATCATTATTACCAAAGATTAATTTTATTAGGATGGAGCCATAAAAAGACAGCGCTTATTTCATATCTTGTTATGATATGTGTTTCACTAATTAGCTTATACATCAATTATTTTAATGATTATAAACCTATCTTGATTATCATTTTTATAGGTTATTTTTTAACAATGATTTATATAGATATAATATGGAAAAATCATTTATTTAATAACAAAGGCAATAATTAAATATGAGTAAGTTTAAAATAAACATGAGAAATTCAATTGTTTTAACTCATGATTTACTTGCCATTATCTTTGCATGGCTTGCTTCATATTTACTAAGATTTAACTTCGCTATTCCATCAGATCACATAGAATTTATGTTTAACAATTTAGTATTTGTATTGTTAATTCATATATGTTTTTTTATCTTTTTTAGAGTATTTTTAGCATCATGGAGATTTTCAAGTTTAAATGATCTTGTAAATATCTCTTTTTCAATTGTTATTTCAGGTTTATTTTTAGTTGTATTTTTCTCAATCTCTTATGGTTTTCTTGGTATTCCACGCTCAATATTAATTTTGAACCCACTTTTACTTATTTTACTTATGGGTGGAAGTCGTCTTTTATATAGAGCATTCAATGAAAATACTTTTTGGAACAATAAAAAACTAAATAATAAAGTTAAAAATGTTGTGATTCTAGGTTCAGGAAAAGAAGCTATAAGTCTCATTAAAAACTTAAAGTCTAATATGCAATGGAATATTATTGGTTTATTCGGTGATGATGAAACTTTGAATGGGAGAGAAGTTTCTGGAATTAAAATGTTCGGCTTCGTTGAAAATTTATCTATTATCCATAAGAAAAAAAATATTGATAGCGCAATTATTGCCATGCCTTCAGCTGATTATAAAGATAGAAGATTTGCATTACAGTTAGCGAATTCTTTAGGTATTGAGGTTTTAACAATTCCTGGCATTGATGACTTAATGTCAGGTCGTTTAAATGTCTCACAAGTTCGACGAGTAGATGTTGAAGATCTTTTGGGAAGAGATAAAATTAAACTTAATAACTCTGGTTTAAATAAATTATTAAATAAAAAAGTTGTTTTAGTTTCGGGTGCAGGGGGCTCTATTGGCAATGAGTTATGTAGGCAACTTATTAAGTTTAAGCCTAAAACTATTGTTTGTTTGGATATTTCTGAGTACGCGCTTTATTCTCTAGAGCAATCACTTATCAATGAAAAAATTAAGTCAAAATTAATTTATATTGTTGCAGATATTAAAAATGAAGAGAGAATTAATAAAATAATTAAAAGATTTTCTCCTGCTAGCGTTTTTCATGCCGCCGCCTATAAGCATGTCCCATTGATGGAAAAAGAAAACGTTTCTGAAGCTTTACTAAATAATTCTCTAGGGACTTATGTATTAGCAAATATTTGCCAAAAACTAAAAGTTAAAAAATTCATTTTGATTTCTACTGATAAAGCTATAAATCCCACGAATGTAATGGGAGCTAGTAAGCGCTTAGCTGAAATTTTTTGTAAGAAATTACAAAATAAAAATGGTACTCAATTCATTACAGTTAGATTTGGTAATGTGCTTGGTAGTAGCGGAAGTGTAATTCCATTATTTAAGGAGCAAATTGAGAATGGCGGACCTATTACCGTTACGGATCCTAGAATAACTCGATACTTTATGGCAATTCCGGAAGCTGCTCAATTAGTATTGCAAGCTAGTTTGATTGGAGATGGTGGTGATATCTTTGTTCTTGAGATGGGGAAACCTATTCGTATACTAGATTTAGCTAAAGATATGATCAGTTTATCTGGGCTACAAGAAGATGAAATTGATATCAAAATTACAGGATTACGATTAGGAGAAAAGCTTTATGAAGAGCTACTTGCTGATAACGAAAAAACTAAGCCAACTTCACATACTAAGATAAGAATTGCTAATACAATTAATCAAGATGAAAAAATATCAATAATTAATTTAATTAAATGGATTAAATCTACGAAAGATTTAAATGAAAAATTAATTAAGAAAGAGTTAAGCAGTTGGGTAAAAGAATACCAATCAGATGATAGATAAATTTTAAATTTCTAGTATGTTCATTGGTTCTGAAATTTCTTGATAGATGTTAATGTCATCCCATCCAGTTTTTTCAGAATAACCATAGGATGCTTTTATAAATTTAAGCCCATTTTCTTTTGCACATATAGCATCGTTTAATGTATCACCAACAAAAAATGATTCATGGAAATCAATTTCATTAGTTAAGATAGATTTTACTAATTCTGATTTATTTTTTATGGCTTTATCTTCTGGGTTTAGACAAGCTACCCAATTAAAATAATTACCCCATTGAAGGTGTTCAATAATTTTTAATGTCGGCTCTTCTCTTTTGTTTGTAGCAATAGCGATTTTATTTCCTCTAAATTTTAGTTCTTTAAGTAATCTATTTACACCATTATATGCATTAGATTGCGACAATAAAATTTGATCATATTCATATTTAAACTGAGAAATAAAATCTTCGACTTTATGCAAAAATTCTTTACCTAGAATTTCTTTTGCAGTTTCACCCAATGTAGGCCCAATTTGAAGATTTTTTATAATACCAAGTCTTTGAGGAGCGATATTTTTGGTAACCTTTTCGTAGCATATTTTAATTGCTGGAGCTGAGTCAATTAAAGTGCCGTCAAAATCAAAGATCCAACTTTTAGCTGAACTCATTAGAGAGTGATCCATTTATCACTAAGAATACTTTCCTGAAGTGCTTCTAAAGTTTTCGAATTCCATATTGCATCCTCACTATCTAATTTAAGATTAAGATGTTTTAATATTGCATCATTAAAATGTTTAATTTCTAAATCAAAATGATTAGCTGTTGGCACAATTTCTTCTTTAAATCCCGATTTTTCTGTTGAATAAATTATTTTTGCTGGAAGATTATCTGGTTGCCAGACTTGAGGACATTTTAATCTTCCACTTTGACCAAAAGCTTCAAATTCTGACCTTCGAAAACATTCAAAGCTAATATCAAATGTAGCTTTTTTATCAAAACCAAAATCAATCATCCCAGTAGTTGATAAATCAGCTCCATGTTCATTAAGTTTAGATTGTGCATATACTCTTATTGGATTTTCATTAAAGCAGTTTCTTATTGTATGAATTGCATAAGGGCCAATATCCCAAAGTGCTCCGCCACCATTGGTTATTGACCTATTTATTCTATAAAATCTAGCAGCTTGAATTGGAAATGAAAACATTGAGTGTGCATAGTTTACTTCCCCCAAAATACCAGAATTAATTATATTTTGTATACGATCAAATTGAGGGTGAAATACATACATAAAGCCCTCCATAATCTTAACATTGTTTTTTTTTGCTGAATCAACAAGCAACTCCACCTCTTTAGATTTTATTGCCATTGGTTTTTCAATAAGAACGTGTTTATTATTATTGATTGCTTTTATTGCTGTTTCAGTGTGCTCTTCGTTTGATAGCGGGATATAAATAACATCTATTTCTCTGTTATTTAAGATTGAATCAAAACCCGTATGACATTTAATATTTTCGATTTGGTCGGGAGCAAATTTGTGGACAGATTCTTTTGCAGAATTTTCTCGACGACTTCCAACAGCAACTAACTCTCCGTGAGCACTTCCAGTTATAGCTGGAATAAGTTTTTCATTTACTCTTGCAGCACCTAATATTGCCCATCTAATTTTTTTCATTTTCCTCTTCTTTTACTATTTATTTATTTGTTTGTTTCCCAATATGGTCTTCCCCTCTAGTTTTAGCAAGGTTAATTTGTTTTTGTCTTTCTTTTAAGTTATTTTTTTTTGCTACAGAAGTTTTTTTAATACAGTAACAACATGAAATACCTTCAATATATTCATCAGATTGAATTTCTTCTGGCGACAGTGGATGTCGACATGCATAACATTGATTGTATTTCCCTTCTTTTAATTCACTAGTAACTGCAACTCTCTGATCAAATACAAAACATTCACCTTGCCATTGGCTTTTCAGTTGTGGAATTTTTTCAAGATACTTTAAAATACCTCCCTTTAAATGATAAACTTTTTCAAATCCTTCTTCTATCAAATAAGAACTTGCTTTTTCACAACGAATACCACCAGTACAAAACATAGCAATTTTTTTATTTTTGGCTTGGCTTAGATTTTTTTTGACATA
>Ga0209709_10000500_pt1 | contig 37538 bp, 31 predicted proteins | sample ArcticOcean_MG_C_2_FD_187435 | JGI IMG/M metagenome (GOLD analysis project Ga0209709, IMG submission 187435) | Marine microbial communities from western Arctic Ocean - ArcticOcean_MG_CB4_136 (SPAdes) (version 2) | ecosystem: Environmental > Aquatic > Marine > Oceanic | place: Arctic Ocean... | reverse complement strand
TATTTTGGTATTGACGATTCCGGCAGCATCAAAATTTGTACCCGTTTTGCTACAGATATGGGACGTCCTCAGTTCTCTGCTCCAGAGCAACCGAATTATGTAAGTATCGTTGCCAGCAATGGCGCCACTCTTGAGTATCGTTTTGACCCGAAAGACAACATTCGACCATGGGACAAAACGATTTACATCAAGATTGTCAAGGGTTTTTTTCGTGAGGGAGACCAACTTCTTGTACATTATGGTGATCCAATCGGTGGTTGTTCCGGTATGCGTATGCAAACATTTTGCGAAGATACATTTGAATTAAAAGTTTTGGTTGATGCTTTTGCAACATACCAGTACGTTGAAATACCGAAATCTCCAGTTCTAAACATAGTTCCGGGACCGGAAACAAAGTGGGTTATGCAGCTTCCGACAATGCGACGAGTAAACGAATCGTTTCGTTTACAACTGAAGTCTGAAGACCGCTGGGGAAATCCAACTGACAAAACTCATGTCAGTTTTAAACTAACTTCAAATTTGCCGGTCAATGGTTTACCACAGGAGATAAACCAGGATTCTCAGAATGATGGTGTTCTGTTGCATGAAGGTCTTTCGGTGTCTTCTCCGGGAGACATTTATATCGAACTACGTGATTCTGATAATGCTCTTGTTTGCCGATCGAATCCGCTTAGAATATCTGAAGACTCTGAGCTGGTACCTTTTTGGGGGGAGTTACATGGGCAATCTGAAGAAACTATTGGTACCAATTCGATTAATGACTATTTTGCCTTTGCTCGTGACAAGGCAGGTCTGGATGTAATTGTTCATCAAGGCAACGATTTTCAGATTACAAATGAATTTTGGGAAAAAATACAAATCGTGTCAAAACAGTTCCTCGATGAGGGACATTTTGTAACCTTTCCAGGGTATGAGTGGTCAGGGAACACCGGATTGGGAGGAGATCGTAATGTTCTCTTTTTTCGCGAGGGGGAAACTATCCGGAGAAGTTCTCATGCGCTGGTTTCAGACTTGTCAGATTTAGATACAGATTGCAACAGTTCGGATGCTTTATTTAAGTCACTCAAAGGCACTGAAACAGTAGTTTTTGCGCATGTTGGCGGACGATATGCGGACATACAATCGCATGAAGGCAACCTGGAGCGTTCTGTGGAAATACATTCTGCCTGGGGAACATTTGAGTGGTTGTTGGAGGATGCCCTGAGTAATGGATACCGAGTGGGGATAGTCAGTAACAGTGATGGACACAAGGGGCGTCCCGGAGCCAGTTATCCAGGCGCGTCCATGTTCGGCGCCTATGGTGGGCTGACCTGTATGCTGGCTCGCAAGTTGACCCGTGAAATGATTTGGGAATCCCTTTTGCGACGCCATCATTATGGTACAACTGGAAATCGCATGTTCATGGATGTACGTGTTTTACTCAACAAACCCGGTAGCAGTTTCAGAGAAGATCCTCAGTTGGGAGAAACTGACGCTGAAAATACTCAAGTTGGAATAATGGGGGATATTCTTCAAACCGAGGAGAGCGAAGTTAAAATTGAGATTGAAATAATTGCATCGGCTCCGATTGAAAAGTTAGAAATTCGTAACGGTCTGAAGGTGCTTGAAACTGTGCGGCCATACAAAAAGTCTGAACTTGGTAATCGTATTCGGGTGATCTGGGCAGGTGCGGAATATCGTGGACGTGGTCGTGAAACTGTTTGGGACGGATGTGCTAAGTTAGTTGGTAACACTTTTGAAACATTCACACCAATTAATATGTATAACCTGGAGAAAATTGTACGCCAACTCGATCCGACTCGCTTGGAATGGAATGCAGTAACTACTGGTGGATTTGGTGGTTTTGACTGTGTCTTGAAAGATCCTCAGGCAGGGACGTTAACTATCGATACCGCTCAAGTGAATTGTACTGTGCCTGTTGCCGAAATTGGTTTTCAAGAATCACGTATTGATGCCGGAGGTTTGGACCGCCATCTTCGCCTTGTTCGTCTTCCAGACAAAAACCCGCATTATCAACTGAGTTTGGAACGAATCATTCCTTTGACTTCCAAAGGAGACAATCCGTTGTATGTCTGCCTCACACAAGAGGATGGCCATCAGGCCTGGTCAAGTCCAATTTATTTGTTTAACTAGTTCACTTTAATTAAAAAAATTTCGTAATATTATGCCAATTCAGGGTTTCGGTCCAATCTTGATCATGCTATTGTTGAAAATCGTAATTAAGTTACCGGAATTTGATTATGGAATTTTATTTCAATACAAAATTTATTTAGAAAAGAATTGATGAGTTTTTCAAGTTACTTTACGCAAAAATCTGGTGGAGACCATATATTTGCTGTGGAAGCCCCCAAGATTAAATTCGGACGCGGCTCTCTTCTGGAAATCGGAGACGATGCCAAGGTACTTGGTATGACCCGAGTGGCCGTTTTCACTGACCAGCGTGTCGGAGAGATGGAACATGTTGCCAAAGTTGTAGAATCACTAAAATCACAAGGTTTGGACGCAGTGGTTTACGATCAGGTTGCAGTTGAACCAACAGATGTCTCGTTCAAGTCGGGAGCAGAATTCGCCCAAGACGGTAAGTTTGATGGTTTTGTATCAGTAGGGGGAGGTTCAGTAATGGACACATGTAAGGCCTCTAATCTTTATTCATGCTATCCTGCAGATTTTCTTGATTATGTGAATGCACCAATTGGAAAGGCGATTCCTGTTCCGGGGGAACTCAAACCACACATAGCATGTCCCACGACTTTTGGCACAGCCAGCGAATGCACGGGAATCGCTATTTTTGATTTGCTGGAAATGGAAGCTAAAACCGGAATTGTCAGCCCCAGAATTCGTCCAAATCTTGGTGTCCTGGATCCAAGCGTATTGTCTTCATTGCCGCCACTTGTTAGGGCTGCAAACGGTTTTGATGTTTTTAGCCATGCCTGCGAGTCCATCACAGCACGACCATACACACACAGACCTGCTCCGGAATCTTCGCAAAAACGTCCGCTAAGTCAAGGGGCAAATCCGTATAGTGATCTAGCTTGCCTTGAAGCGATCAAGCTTATCGGCACACATATTAAGCAGGCTGTAAATGACCCGGTTGAAGAAAGCTATGATGCTCTGATGTTTGCCGGAATGTTAGCGGGAATTGGTTTTGGCAACGCCGGTTGCCATCTTCCACACGGAATGTCATATGCGGTGGCTGGACTTGTAAAAGATTATGCTCCTGAAGGTTGGCCTGCCGATCATCCCATGGTTCCGCACGGAATTTCCGTGATTGTCAACTCTCCGGCAGTTTTTCGCAAAACTGGCCCATCCTGTGCGGAGCGGCATTGGGAAGCTGCTGCTGCCATGGGTGCAGATCTCACTGATACAAAGGTCGAAGACGGTGGTGACATTCTCGCAGATCAAATTATTGGTATGATGCGGGAAACCGGAATTCCAAATGGGCTTTCCGGAGTCGGCTACTCAATGGACGATCTAGATGCACTCACCGACCGCTCTTACGCACAGAAAAGGCTCATTGACAATGGTCCCATGCCGATATCCCGTGACGAATTAAAAGAAATGTTCCGTGATGCAATGAGTTACTGGTAATTCTTTTTTCTTTGATACATGCAGTGAATAAATTATACAGTTTTGCATAGTATTTTTATATTCATGGTTTGTCAGCAAAACAACTATGTGAAGGTGGTTATTAATTTTAAAGTATAATTAACGTATGGAATATTATCATTTGCATGAAAAAGATAAACATCTTTGGAGCAGTTTCCTGCAAAAGTCGGGGAATGAAATTAAATTTTGATTTGGATCTACGCAGGAGAAAGACAAAAAACCGTTCACTAAATTATCAGCAAACGGTTTTTTGGATTCTAAGTCGTATATTTATGTGGTGCCTAGGGCCGGACTCGAACCGGCACGGTGTTACCACCGAGGGATTTTAAGTCCCTTGCGTCTACCAGTTCCGCCACCCAGGCAGGGAAAAAAGGAACTGGAGGCGACGAGCGGATTTGAACCGCTGTACAAGGTTTTGCAGACCTCTGCCTAACCACTCGGCCACGTCGCCTCTGGTCATCTAAAATTACCGAAATTTGAATGCAAACACAAGTTCAAAATGAGACGATTGAAAATTCGATAGAGCTGGCAAAGCTTTATGGAATTCTGAAATATTTGCCTGATGGTCAGCTCACTCATGCCCCTTTTTCCCTTAGTCCTTATAAAATTTCTGCTGCAGACCTGAAGGAAATGACAGAACTGACTGCACCATTTAGTGAGTTGATGATTAGCATATCTCAGAACTGGGATTTTCTAGAGCATCATTTGGAACCTATCGCCAAAATAGACCCATTTTTACGAATGTTGATGGATTGCAGAACGGATGAAATTACTCAAAGCAAACAGCTTCTTGTGCAGCGAAATGATTTCTTTTTGATCAAAGATGAGCACAAAAAAACAGGGCAGTCAGGTGATTTAACTGAATCAAATTTTGCTGAATCAGCACTTCGTCAAGTTGAACTGAACACGGTTTCTGCTAGTTTTCCGTTTTTAATAACTCAAATATCTAATTTACACCGCTATTTATTCAAGCAAAATCAATTACCAGAAATTATTCCAAACAATCCGTTGAGTCCAGTAGTTGATGCCTTTGCAAAGACAGTGCGAGACTACGGTTCCCCTGACGGGGTGATGCTGCTGATTTCCCAACCTTCAGAGGGCAACCGTTTCGATCAGTTGGGGCTGGAACAGCTTTTATGGGATAAACATAAAATTAGTACTGTCCGGAAAACTTTAGCCGATGTATTCAAAAGCGGATGCCTGCGTCAGGGGCACCTAGTTCTGGGAGGAAAAATAGTTGCCCTCAGCTATTACCGTGCCGGCTACACTCCTGATGATTATCGAACAATTGAGGCAGTAAAAGGCCGCCAGCTGATTGAGTCATCATCAACAATTCAGGTACCAGATTTACAGATGCAGCTTGCTGGGATGAAAAAAATTCAGCAGGTCCTTACCAGGCCAGAAATTTTATCTAATTTCACTTCTGCTGAAACGTCAAAGCATTTATTAAAAACATTTGCAAAAATGCACACATTGGACGAAATTATTGAGATACCTGGAGGTGAAATGCAGGCAGCTGAATGGGTCTCCGGCAATCCTGAAAATTATGTTCTCAAACCCCAACGGGAAGGTGGCGGGAATAATTATTTTGGCAGTGAAATTCCAAAAATTCTAAAAACTATCAGGCAGGATGAACAAAATGCTTATATTTTGATGGAAAAAATTCTTGCACAAACTCACTCCGCAGTACTTGTGGTGAACGGATGTGCAGAAAAATTAAACAGTGTTAGTGAGGTTGGAAGATATGGAATTTGTTTTGCTGATAACGGAGTGCTGAATAGCAACAAGGATGCAGGATACCTAGTCCGTACGAAAGCTCAAAATATCAATGAGGGAGGAGTGTGTGCTGGCTTTGCCTGTTTAAATTCACTTACTCTGGAATCTTAAAGAATGGTCTTTCTTTTCCAGATTACATCAAAAGATTTAAAACATATCAGGATGCCAGTTCAATTGTCGCTAATAAATCAATTTCATCGAGGACTTTACCGGTCCCAATAGCAACACTGGTAAGGGGGTCATCTGCAAGAAAAATCGGCAAACCTACTTCCTGTCGAAGCAAATCATCCATACCTGAAAGTAATGAACCTCCACCTGCCATGACAATTCCACGGTCCACTATATCAGCCGCCAGTTCCGGAGGGGTAGATTCCAGGGCATTTCGGATTGTCTTAACTATTTGTGCACAAACATCACTGAGAGCTTCTAAAATCTCTTCTTCGCCAAGAACCAGCGTTTTAGGTATACCGGTTACCAAGTCTCGGCCGCGTACTTCATATGATTTAGGATCTTCTTTAATATAAGCAGACCCAATGTTTATTTTAATTTCTTCTGCAGTACGCTCACCAATAAGGAGATTATATTTTTGTTTAATGTATTCGGTAATGCTGTCGTCCATTTTATCACCGCCAATCCGAGCTGAATCACTATAAACAATGCCTGCTAAGGAAATTACGGCAACTTCTGTAGTTCCTCCACCAATATCTACAATCATACTGCCGCTGGCCTCTGTCACCGGTAATCCTGCTCCTAGTGCAGCAGCCATTGGTTCCTCAATCAGAAAAACTTCTCTTGCTCCTGCAGATTCCGCAGCTTCTTTGACAGCACGACGTTCAACTTGAGTGATTCCTGAAGGAACGGCAACTATAATACGCGGCTTAAAACGGAAGAAAGAAAATTTGCTTTGGGTTAGCTTTATAAAGTAACGCAGCATTTCCTGAGTAATATCGAAATCTGAAATAACTCCGTCCTTCATTGGTCTGATAGCTGTAATTGAACCTGGAGTACGTCCCAGCATTTGTTTGGCTTCCTCACCAACAGCAAGGACCTGAATCCTTCCACGGCTATCTTTTTGAACAGCCACCACTGATGGTTCACGAATCACAATCCCGTGCTTTTTAGTATAAACAAGGGTATTAGCTGTTCCTAGATCAATCGCTAAATCCTGAGTAAAATAACCGGCAAATTTATTAATCATTGAATATTCCTAGTTTTGTTTTTCTTCTTATTCACCTCACCTACTTTGGGTCAGAATTTATAAAAATATTGAAATTAAATTTAGTTATTTACATACGAATATCTTTTTTTCAAAAAAAGTATTTGTAAGAGTTTTATGAACCTCAGAAAGTAATACAGAAGTAATGCCAAAACTCAGATGGACTAGATTTATTTTGAAAATAATCAAATGATATTTTCTTTGTTACGCATGACGTGATCAAAATAATGTAAGCCCTCAGCCGATCCGCATTTCAGGATTCCCACCTGCTGAAATTCTTACTGCACAGAATTTTACTTCTGGAATTTTTCCAAAAGGATCCAACACAGAAGAAGTAATCAAATTGGCGGCAGCCTCATTGTAGCCGAAGGACATAAAAAGATTCCCCCTTTGAACACCTTGATCCTGCCTGGCAAACGTTGAAATTTTTCCTCTACGAGATTCAATCGTTACCGCTTCTCCAGGTTCGACTCCCAATTTTTGCAGGTCATCAGGGTTTACATGTATAACTGGATAGGGTTCAATGGCATTCAATACTGTTGCCCGCCGCGTCATGCTGCCTGTGTGCCAATGTTCAAGTTGGCGTGAAGTGATAAACACAAATGGAAATTCTTCATCGGGCATTTCGTCTGCATGAGTGTATTTTGCAGGAACGAAGCGGGCCTTTTTATTTACAGTGGGAAACCCTTTCCTAAATACAATTGCTTCACCGGGATCTCCTTCTTTGCTGCAGGGATATGTCACGGAGTGTTCTTTCTGTAAACGTTCCCAGGTAATTCCTGCCATGCTGGGAGTTGCTTTCCTGATTTCTGTAAAAATTTGTTCAGGACCATCATAACTCCAATCCAATCCAAGTCTACGAGCCACTTCCTGTATGATCCACCAATCTTGACGTGCATCTCCAGGAGGATTGATGGCTTGTCGTCCAAGTTGAACTTGGCGGTTGGAATTTGTGAAGGTGCCGCTCTTTTCCGGAAAAGCAGAAGCAGGAAAAATTACATCCGCAAAACCTGCTGTTTCAGTCAGAAAAATATCCTGCACCACCAAATGATCCAGCATTGACAGTGCACCACGTGCATGGTTCAGATTAGGATCTGACATCGCAGGATTTTCACCTTCTACGTACATACCTCGGACATCTCCAGAATGCACTGCATCAACAATTTCCACAACCGTCAATCCTGTTTTTGGATTGAGGGGAGTTTTCCAAAAATCCTCAAACCATTTTTTGTTTTCCGGATCTGTAACTGATTTGTAATCCGGAAAGAACATAGGAATCAAGCCCATATCAGATGTTCCCTGCACATTATTTTGTCCTCGCAGTGGATGCAAGCCGGTTCCGGGCCGTCCTATCTGACCTGTCATCAGCGACAAAGCAATTAGACATCGTGAATTGTCTGTACCATGAATATGCTGCGAAATTCCCATGCCCCACAAGATGATAGCTGATTCCGCAGTAGCAAAAGTCCGGGCAACTTCACGTAAAGTCTCTTCTGGGATTCCGCAAATTGGAGCCACCTTTTCCGGACTGTAATCCGCAACATTGGACTTCAATTTTTCAAAATCAGTAGTGTGTTCTGTGATGTATTTTTCGTCACATAAATTTTCTTCGATGATTACATGCATCAGTGAATTGAGCAGTGCCACATCGGTATCCGGACGAAACTGGAGGTTGTAAGTTGCATGGCGTGATAACGCAGTACGGCGTGGGTCCACCAAAATCAATTTTTTACCAGCTTTGACTGCGTTTTTCATAAACGTGGCGGCAACCGGATGATTCCCGATGGGATTTGCTCCAATCACAAAAATAACTTCAGCCTCCGTCACATCTGTGAATGGATTTGAAACTGCTCCAGATCCAATCCCCTCCAGCAAAGCATTTACCGATGAGGCATGACAAAGACGGGTACAGTGATCAATGTTATTGGTCCCAAAACCAGTACGAACCAATTTTTGCAGCAAATATGCTTCTTCGTTACTGCCCTTGGCACAACCAAAAGCGGCCAATGCATCCGGTCCGTTTTCATCCCGGATTTTGCTGAAACCATCAGCAGCAAAATCGAGTGCCTCTTCCCAAGTTGCTTCCCTGAAAACTTTTTGCCAGTCCTTAGGCTGGAGCAGTTCAATTGTTTTTGGAGCATCTTTTCTACGTATTAATGGCTTTGTAAGACGATCCGGATGATGCACGTAATCGAAACCGTAACGTCCCTTGACGCACAACCTTTCATGATTTGCCGGACCTTCGCGTCCATCGACCCGTAATAGTTTGCCTTCCTTGACATGATAAGTCAGCAAACAACCAACTCCACAATAAGGGCAAACGGATTCGACCTTTTTGTCTGGGACCGCCAAGCCCACATCATTTGCCGGCATCAACGCACCAGTCGGGCAGGCCTGCACGCATTCTCCGCAGCCGACACAAGTACTGTCACCCATTGGATCGCCGAAGTCGAAAACAATTTCTGCGTGCGATCCCCTAAAGGCCATTCCGATCACATCATTTACCTGCACTTCGCGGCAGGCACGCACGCAGCGGGTACACTGGATGCAGGTATCCAAATTAACTGACATCGCAGGATGTGAGTTATCAAAAGCCGGTTGGACCCGCCTTGAGAATCGGGGCTTGCTTATACCTAATTTTTCCACCCATTCATCAAGTTCCGAATTTGGTGTGTATGGAGATTTTCCGGATTCAGGCATATCAGCCAGCAACAATTCCAGAACCATTTTTTGTGAATGGACTGCACGTTCGCTAATGCTGTTGACTTTCATACCCTGCTGGGGGTAACGACAGCAGGATGGCGCCAGTACGCGCTCACCTTCAATTTCTACCACACAGGAGCGGCAATTGCCGTCCGTACGGTAACCCTCTTTGTAACACAGTCGAGGAATGTCTGCGACTCCTGCACGATCCGCCGCCTGCAAAATCGATTCACCGACCAGAGCCTCAAGGTTTTGTCCGTTAAGTTCAAATAAAATTGTCTCCATTTTACACCTCCTGCGGAAAGTATTTCATTACACAGCGTAACGGATTCGGTGCGGCTTGACCCAAACCGCAAATTGAAGCATCTTCCATTGTCTGCGAGAGTTCTTCTAAAAGAGATTTATTCCAAGTTTTTTGTTCCATTAGTGGAATTGCTTTTGCTGTTCCAACCCTGCAGGGAGTACATTGTCCACAGGATTCGTGTTCAAAGAATCTCATTGCGTTAAGTGCCAGTTTACGTGCACTATCCTGATCAGAAAAAACAATCACTGCAGCAGAACCGATAAAAGTTCCATGTTCCTGAAGCGTATCGAAATCCAGCGGTAAGTCTCCAAGTGAGGCTGGAAGCATTCCTCCTGAAGCACCTCCGGGGAAATAACCATAAAAGCTGTGTCCGTTCAGCATTCCCCCGCAATATTCGTCAATCAATTCGAGCATAGAAATTCCTGCTGGAGCAAGATGCACTCCCGGTTTTTGAACACGTCCGCTAACCGAAAATGCCCGCAGACCTTTGCGTCCTCTTCTGCCGTGAGAAGAAAACGATTTTGCTCCTTTTTCTACAATATCACGAATCCAGTGCAGAGTTTCCATGTTATGTTCCAGTGTTGGACGTTCAAACAAACCAACTTCAGCAACATATGGTGGACGCAAACGAGGTATCCCGCGTTTGCCCTCAATAGATTCTATCATCGCCGACTCTTCACCGCAAATATATGCTCCAGCTCCACGGCGTAAATAGATTTGTGGAAGTATATCCTGAAAAGCAGATTGCAGTTCTTTAATTTCCCGGAGCAGAATTTCATATGCCGCAGCGTATTCGTCTCGGAGATAAATATAAATTTCATCAATCCCAACGGCCCAGGCTGCAATCAAAGAACCTTCCAAAAATCGATGTGGATCAGTTTCAAGATAAAAGCGGTCTTTGAATGTTCCCGGTTCTCCTTCATCAATGTTGACTGCCATCAATCGAGGCCCTGGAAATTTTTTGACAATTTCCCATTTACTTCCTGCAGGAAAACCTGCTCCACCTAAACCACGCAGACCAGATTTTTTCAGTTCATCAATCACAGATTCGGCAGTTCTCTTTCCTGAATTGCATTCCTGAAAAAGATTATATCCACCGGTACCCCTATATTGCGAAAAACCCACATATTCAGGGATATCTGGGCAAACTTCTTTTTTATTTACTGCATTCTGTACAGATTCAATTGTTGCCAGATCAAGCGGGTTTTTACCCACCACAGCCACAGGCGCATTTTGACAGCGTCCCACACAAGGCACAGGCTGAATCCGGACACCTTCACCTAAAACATGTTTTAGTGATTCCGTGAGGTCTTTTGCTCCGTACATTTCACAGGTCAGTGAATCACAAATCCTAACCGTCAAAGGTGGAGGAGGCACATCGTTTTCTTTGATCACGTCAAAATGATGATAAAACGTGGCCACCTCATAGACTTCTGCATGAGAAAGTTTCATTTCATGAGCAAGTGCCACCAGATGCTTTGCAGATAAATAATGAAACTCATCCTGAATTAAATGCAGAGCTTCAATCAGCATGTCCTTACGGAGCGGCATGTCCGACATCAGTTTCTGTACTTCCAGCAGAGCTTCTGAATCGACCAGACGGCCTTTTTGTTTACCAATTTTTTTCTTGTTCATTTCTACAAATTTCTAATTAAAATCCACAAAAAACTGTGTAAGGTCTTCAAAAGTTTCAGCCCGCCGAATGAGACGGCTCTGACCTTGATGGACCAGTACTTCCGCTGGACGCGGACGGGAATTATATTGTGAGCTCATCGAAAATCCATATGCACCAGCATCTAAAAAAGCGAGGCGTTCGCCGATAACTGGAGAAGGCAACTTGCGCTCAATTTTATCTCCGGATCTACTAAAAATATCACCGCTTTCGCAAATATATCCAACGACAACAACATCCTCTTCATCACCTGAATATCGACTGGCATTAAGGATTTTGTGATAGGATCCGTACAATATCGGACGCAGCAGGTGATTGAATCCAGAATCTACTCCCACAAAGTGGTGTTTTGGAGTATCCGTTATGTTTGTGACAGTTGTCAACAAAATTCCAGCAGGTCCTACCAGCAATTTCCCTGGTTCAATTTTCATTGATATTTCTCTGCCGTAACACTGCCTGAATTCCGTAAAGCGCCTCGTCATTTTTTGACTTAAATCTTTCATATCCAAAGCTTGCTGTTCCGGTCTGTATGGAATTCCAAAACCGCCACCAAAATCAATGAATTCCAAATCCGGAAATTTTTCAGCCACAGCTAAAATCATTTCCATGGCCTCCAGCATTGGTTCTGCAGAATAAATTCCAGTACCGATGTGAGAATGAACACCGTTCAATGTCAGTTTATATTTTGTTGCCAGTGCAAGTACAGCATCGATTTGATTGTGATAAATTCCAAATTTTGAATCCGGACCACCGGTGATACAGTGTGCGTGATGACCAGCACCAATTCCAGGGTTGATCCGCACAGATACGCTTGTATGTGGAAATCGTTGACCAAATTTTTCCAGCAAAACGAGTGAACCTAGATTGACTGAGACCTTCTGTTCCACACAATATTCAATTTCTGCAAGTGTGTTGTTATTACCGGTAAAAATAATTTGCTGCGGCTCAAATCCTGATTCCAGAGCCAAACGTACCTCGAATTCTGATACTGCGTCAATTGACGAACCTTCTTCCCGGAGAATTTTCAATAGTGATGGATTAGAATTTGCTTTCATGGAATAATGTATTTCCAGCAGTCCCTCAGGAAACCCTGAAGACAATTGACGGAACTGTGAACGCAAGACTGACTCCTCGTAAACATAGAGTGGCGATCCATATTCCTGCATCAGTGTTTCAACAGATATGTCTTCCAAAAAAAGTGTATTGTTAATAATATTCATTGAACAGTTAATTTTTTATCAATTTTAATCCGGCTTTCAAAATCATTGAATTACATTGGATGGACCTGAACTTTAAACCCCTGTATTATAACTACTACAAACCAAAAATGCGAATCAAAATAGCCTTACGGTGTGTCATAAAATCAGTAACTAAGGTGAATAAGTGAATAGAAAACGTTTTATCAGACTTTTGCTGCTCTGGTTGTCCACATTTTTAATGGGTGGAATAGTTTCAGTACTGATCTACGTACAAATGGCTGTGAATCAGGAAAATATAGTAGGCTCACTGGAAATTGAGTCACCAGAAGATGAGGCAGATAGCAAAACGATTGAACCAGTCAGCGAAGAACCGGGTCTTGAACCAGAGGCAGGAGCAGTAGGAACAGCTGACATTTCAGAAGACGCAGAGTATTCGCATTTAGTAGAGACTTCAAAGCCATTCTGGAATGTTTTTCCTATCAACACGCCTGGTGTTTCAGCAGAGAACTGGCACACTATTCTAGTGCAGAACCGCTTCAAAATTGACTATACCATCACTCCACTTTCCCAGAGGGACTGGCATCTTGTCAAGATTAACAATTCTATACGAGTTCAGTTCCGCTCTGAACTGGCGGCAATAAAAGACATCCTGTACCGTAAAAAACGTGGTAAGTTTTCGGTTCAACTGGTTTCAATTGAAGATGGACAGTTTCAACTGGCAGTTTCTTTGATGAGCCGACTTCTGCATGCCGGATACTATGCATATCTTCATCGGACAGAATCAGAATTTGATGGGAAATTTTGGTATCGTGTAAGAGTGGGATATTTTAAAAATATTGAAGATGCCCTCACTACAGGCAAAAAAATATTTGAAAAATTTAAGGATGAGGAATTGTTTTCTGAAAACTTCATGCCAGTCCAGCCGGGGACACAAGAACTTTCACGTCCGGTGATTGATCTAAGACAGCCTTTGAACAAGCCGTGGGTTATTGAACTCCCTCTTTACGATGTGCAGAATAGGGCGCTGAAAGATCTTGCGGAATTAAATACAGAAATCGACTTCAGTTATATTTCACAAAAGCTTAAATCTGCTTCATCAGGTAAGCTGTTGTATCGGATACGGATAGGATTTTTTGAAACAAAGAGAGAGGCAGGCGGAATGATTTACAGACTAGAAAAGAAGTTTCCGAAATTAAAAAGAATGAAGCGTGTACATTTATGAAAAGAGTTTCAGAAAGGTTGTTAAGTGGATAGGTCTGTAGAACGAACCATAAATTAATTTATAAAAATAGGTTCCATATCAGTTTTCGGTACCGGATTGGTTTTGCTGCCATTCCAGCGAGAGTTGCTGTGCCTCAGCAATTTGAGTACGGGTCATACGTTTTTTAACCTCGTTTTTCATTTCTCTTGCATTCTCATTGCCCAGTGCTGCAGCCAGGTTAGCCCATTTATAGGCTAAAACAAAATTTTCCAGTATCCCTTCACCTGAGGCATACATAACAGCTAGATTTAGCTGTGCTTTTGTATTCCCCTGCTCGGCAGCTTTTTTATACCAGTATACTGCCTGGGAAGAATCTTCATTTACTCCAGTACCGTATTTATACATAACAGCTAGATTGAGCTGTGCTTCAGTATCTCCCTGTTCGGCAGCTTTTTTGTACCAGTATACTGCCTGGGTATAGTTTTCATCAGTCCCTTTTCCATACTCATACATCTGACCAAGATTCAACTGTGCATTTGCATCACCCTTCTCAGCAACTTTTTTGTACCAGAAAAAAGACTGAGAATAATCCTCCGCGGCAACTTTTCCGTTTTGGTAGATAATACCAAGTTTCAACTGTGCATTTGTTCCTCCATTTTTAGCAGCATTTTTATACAGGCTAATCGCCTTAGAGTAGTCTTGTTCCACTCCTTTACCGTTTTCGTGCATCCAACCCAGTCTAGTCTGTGCCTCAGAGAGTCCCTGCACAGCCGCACTTTTGTACCAATGTACTGCATTGGTATAATCCTGTGTTGTACCTTTTCCGAACTCATACATTATTCCTACGTTTAACTGCGCGTGTGCATCGCCCTGCTGGGCAACTTTTTTGTACCAGTAAAAAGACTGGGTGTAATCCTCCACAGTACCATTGCCGTTTTTGTAGATGATGCCGAGTTTCAATTGTGCTTTTGTGTTACCTTGCTCAGCGGATTTTTTGTACCAGTAAATTGCCTCTTTAAGATCAGCTTCAATTCCTTTGCCGTTTTCATATATCCAGGCAAGACTGGCCTGTGCTTCTGGATGTCCCCGTTCAGCCGATTTCTTGTACCATGTAACTGCTTCTTCATAATCCTGTTCTACGCCCTTGCCGTATTGAAACATAAATCCCAAATTTAACTGTGCGCCTGTGTCTCCCAACTCAGCAGCTTTTTTGTACCAGTAAAACACTTGTGTATAATCCTTGAGAACACCCTTCCCGAATTTGTAAAAAAGTGCGAGGCTCAACTGTGATTTTACGTCGTCCTGTTCTGCAGCTTTTTCATACCATAAAATAGCCTCAGTATAATCCTGTTTCACACCTTTCCCATATTCGTACATCAGGCCAAGATTGGTCTGGGCTTCGGCATATCCTTTTTCAGCAGGTTTTTTAAACCATTGAACCGCCTGTATGTAGTTTTCCTCTACACCTCTTCCGTATTTATACATAATACCAAGATTCAATTGTGCTTCTGCCTGTTCCTGATCTGCAGCTCTTCTGTACCAGTAAACGGCCTTTTTGTAATTAACTTTTATCCCTTTACCATTTGCATACATAACACCCAGATTCAACTGTCCTTCAGCCTGCCCTTTTTCGGCAGCTTTTTGATACAATGAGAAAGCATGTTGATAATCCTGAGCCACTCCTTTGCCGTTTTCATACAACCAACCGAGATTAGTTTGTGCAGCAGAATGCCCTGTTTTAACTGCCTTTTTCAGCCAGTAAGCAGCCTTAATGTAGTCTGTTTCCACACCCTCACCGTTTCTATAGACAACACCAAGATTTAACTGCGCATTTGCATATCCTTGTGAAGCTGCTTTCTCAAACCAGAAAACTGCCTTAGATTGATCAAGGTCAACTCCAAGGCCTTTTTTGTACATAATGCCGAGATTTAACTGTCCTTCAGCCCTACCCAGGTTTGCGGCTTTTTTATACCAAAAAACGGCCTGAGTGTGATCCAGTTCAACACCTTTTCCGTTTTCGTACATCCAGCCAAGATTTGTCTGTGCACCGGAATGTTTTTGATCTGCAGCTTTTTTGTACCAGAGAAGGGCCTTTACGAGATCCTTCTTTACACCTTCACCGTTTTCGTACATCCACCCAAGTGCATACTGAGCATTTACATTATCCTGTTCTGCAGATTTGTTATACCAGTATGCCGCCTGTACATTGTCTTCTCTTACGCCTTTGCCAAAGTCGAACAAATTTCCAATATTGAACTGCGCAGCCGCGTCTCCTTGTGCAGCAAGAGGTCCCCATGCTTTGATAGCAGCTGAGAAGTCTCCCCGCAGATGTGCCTCGTAGCCCTTCTGAAAATTGCCTGCTGCAAACGAAAAAACTGGCAGAAACAGACAAAGAAAAATTGTATTGAAAATTCGCTTGAACAACCCCCATATGAAATAAACAGGGAATACCGGAACTATATTTTGAGACATGATTTTTTTTGAGTTTTTTGAATAACTCATTTTATAACATTAATTGCAGTATTTTACAAGATCGCTGATTTCAGAAATGTAGTGATTAGTAAAAAATATTTTCCATGGTAAGTTGGATAGTTGAAGACTTAAGTCGGAAAAAACTCATTAAAGAGCCGCTCCCTTTTTTGCGGATTTCATTTAAGTTTAACCCCATTACCCCACTTTGCAATGATATTTCCGTCTCTGTCGAACCAGTTGATGTTCCATGGAGCATCTTCTCTGAACTCACCCACCCATTTTTCACCATCCGGAAAATAGAAGCTTCCCATGCCGTTCCAAGCTCCATTTGTGTACTCTCCAACATACCTTGTTCCATTGCGATAAATTAAAGTTCCCTTGCCGTTAGGTCTGTCGTGTTCAATTTCCCCTTCATATTTACCACCTTCATCTTCAACTCCATTTTTATACCAGATCCATTTACCTTTTTCTTTACGGGTAAACAAAACTCCCACCAAATTTTTTTCAATTATCTCAACGCCGTCAGTATACCTGGAAATTATCTTATCGTCTTTGTCGAATTCAGTAACGTTCCAGGGTTTATTCCCTTTGAACTCACCCATACTTTTTTTACCTTCAACTGAAGTGAAGGTTCCTTGACCATGAAATTTACCTTCTTTGAATTTTCCTTCATAGATGCTTCCTGATGGATAGGTAAATGTTCCCCATCCGTTGGGTTTGTCATTTTCAATTTCTCCTTCATAAATATAATCCTGTTCTTCGTCACCTGCCTCAAACCATTCCATACTTCCAAATTCCTGACGAAAAAACAAAACTCCTTCTTTTTTATTGTCAATCAGCAAAACTCCATCTGTATATTTGGCAATTGTTTTTCCGTTAATATCGTATTTTATAATGTTCCACTCCGCATTTTCTTTCCACTCTCCAGTCATTTTTTCTCCGGAAGTAAAAATGAAGGTTCCCTGTCCGTGTTGCATCCCGTCGTGCCACTGACCCATATATTTTGTTCCATCAGAAAATAAGGTAACTCCCAAACCCTCTGGTTTTTCCTCTTTTATTTCACCTTTGTATTTTTGCTGTGTTTCATCATCACCAAAACTCTTCCAGACCTTTCCGGAAGATATTTCCCAAAGATATAAGACACCGGTTTCTTTGGATTGAGCCAAAATGGAAGTAGAAAAAAATGTAACTGCAAAAAAGATTGAAGTAAAAAAAAAGGTAAATAAAAGTAAAACAGAAAATTTTTGTTCCATACTGATCTTAATTAGTTTGTTTTGCACAGTATTGATTTTGGTTTGTTTCAACGAGTTTAGTTTATTATCCTCTTTCTATTCTCCATATATTAACAAACGTTTTAGAATAGACACAGAATTATTTCGGTAGCAGGAGAGGTGGTGATAATTGAATTCATTTTTATGATTATTAATTTTTATCAATCAGAAAGAATTAGTTTTCCCTCTCTATTTTTCTTTCCATCCTTCCATTTTCCTATAAGCTTTGACCCATCGGGATAAGTATAAGTTCCGTTACCATGGATCTTCCCATCTTTCCACTCTCCAGCAAATATATCGCCATCAGAAAAAGTATATGTACCTTGTCCATGTTTTCTTCCATCCCTCCAGTTTCCCTCATACCTGTCTCCATCAGAAAAGATATATACTCCTTCACCATGTTTTTTCCCCCTTCTCCATTCTCCCACATACCTGTCTCCATTAGGGAAATAGTATGAACCATCACCGTGTTTTTCCCCTCTCTTCCAGGATCCGACATATTTAGCATCCTTAATTTTTGGTTCCCCCTGATGCAGCATTTCCCAGATAATAAGAGCAAATACTATACTTTTACCCCATCCCGGAATCATGAATGACAGCAGTAATACTGAAGATTTAGTCTCACTGTAATGAGTGTAGGTTCCTTGTCCATTCGGTTTCCCTTTTCTGGTTTCACCTTTGTATATCCCATCCTTTTCCTCATCGCCATCTTCATGCCAGCCCCATTCACCAAATGATTCACGGTAAAAGAAAACGCCTTTTGCAGAGTCGTTGCTTTTAGTTGCACAGGATATTGTGCTCAGACAAACACATGTAATCTGCAAAATAATTATAATAATTTTCATTTTTCTCTCAAAAGCAAAACTAAAACACTTTTTTCAGCTTTGTCCGCAAAATTTTATTTGATTAAATATATATTCAATCATATATCATAACGAAAATAATCAGACGAAGTTCCACGGAAGCTGAACTCTGAGACATTATCAAGCTCTCCGGGATTTGGATTAATGTTGACTACAACGGCTCCGGAAAGTCGTGCCTGTTCCGCCAGCCATACTGGAGTGTGAATTACACCTGCGGTTCCAATCACAAGTAAAATGTCACAGCTACTGCACGCACTTACAGATTCCGGAAGTGGGTAGTCATCATAGCTCTCACCTATAAAACAGACATGCGGTCGCCAACCGCATAATTCTTCATCGTCCGGAGGTGATTTGATCCAAGATTGCGGCAAAGGTCTTCTTTCTCCGGTTTTAAGATTTATCATTTCCCGAATGCAACCGTGGATTTCAAAAACTTTCTGACTGCCGGCCTTGCGGTGCAGACCGGAAATGTTCTGAGTAACAATTCCGTTGAATTTTTCACCTATTTCAGCTTCAAGTTCAGCCAGAGAAAAATGGGAGGCAGAAGGAGTGGTTGCGTGGTAGCAGACAAATCGCTTCAGGTACCAGCGCCATTGACGGATCGGTTCTGAATTGAGTGCATCCACAGAAGCAAGATAAACCGTCTCTTTATCTTCATAATATCCTTTTTCACCGCGAAAGGATGGCAGTCCGGACTCAACGTCAATTCCCGATCCGGTAATCACAGTTACATTGGAACGTCCTTCCCTCAAACCGGATAGTGTGAATTCCCTGGGAAGCTTATCCGGCATGTTTCAGGTTTATTTCAGAGTTTGCAAGCAAATTTGGAAAAACTGAAAATAATTTTTGATGAATTTTATACCAGGTAGAGATATTTACTTGAATTTTTATTCGATTATCCACTTTCTTTTTTTGGGCAATTAAGCATCCATTTAATACCAAACTTATCAGTTAACATTCCAAATTTTTCACCCCAAAACTGTTCTTTGAGTGGCATCGTTGTCTGTCCGTCCTGTTTGAGTTTTTCGTAAGTTAGCTCCATTTTGAGAGGATCCTCGAAATCTAAACTCAGATGAACACATGATCTATCTGTTTTAGAACTTTCTTTACTTTCCATATTGTCAGAGGCTAAAATAGAGCCTCCCCAAAACTTCAATTCTACGGGCACTATTTTATCTTTACGAGATTCAGGAACCTCCATTGGTGAATCTCCGTATCCTTCCATTAAATTAATTTAGACGTTGAAACATACTTTAAAAAAATTGACTGCTTCTTCACAGTTACAGTTAAACATCAGGTAAGGTGCAAATTTTTACATTTTTAAATCCTTCCCTTCAAAGTAAATTATTTTTTTCAGTCACTGAATGCTCAATCAGGATTAAACTGCTTAAGCGAAACTTCCAAAAGACATTTAAATTCTCGGGCAAAATCGACAGATATACGTGCATGCACAGCGCCCTGTTTATCAAAAAAACGCTGTTCACCACGAATTCCTAAAGCTCCCTCGTGCCACACATTGGGATGGATGTATAGACCCTCGTGACCACTGAAATGAAAACAAACAAAATCTTCGGGACTTATATCGTCCCCCGGAAGAGCCAATGGAACGACGAAAGGTTTTTTCGTTTCAGGAAAGAAGCACTGACCGCCATCCGGATGATAATTGGCATGCCACACCAAGAGGGTTTTCGGATCCCGTGTATGATGTTCATCAGCTTTCTTTGGTTCAGTACCGTATCCTAAAATGTAGTGACCGCTAACTGCAGAATTGCTTCCGTAAAGAATATCTCCCTTCCATTCACAGATAAAAAGTCCTTCCGTTGTTCCCCCCTCATCACCGCTATCCGGATCGACCTCTCGATGACCTTGCGCAGGCCAGCGAACTATTTCAATTTCGACCTCATCCGTATCACTGACGATATGCCCGTAACCGGCAAGTGACTCTGCTGTAGCTTCGACAATTGGAATTGTCACTCGCTTAAGTCCTGATGGAATTTCGGGATTCAGATAATTCGGAGCGTTTTTCATAAGGGTTTGTATCTAGAGGTAGGAACTTAGAGAATAATTATTTCATTCTAACTTTTTCATGAAATTTTATTGAAGCCTCTGCGTGACTATTTTGACACAGAAGTCAGGCTTCTCCACAGCAACGCCAGTGGGTCGTAAAAGGCTCCAGCGACTCGTTCTTTGAGTGGAATGATTGCGTTGTCAGTGATCGCGATATCTTCCGGACAGACTTCAGTACAGCATTTGGTAATGTTGCAGTAGCCAATGCCAAAGACGTCTTTGAGTTCCTTCAGTCGATTGAGTGTGTCCAGAGGATGCATAGCCAGTGAGGCGATGCGTATGAAAAAACGTGGTCCTGCAAATTCCTGAACCTGTTGGTCACGCGTGACATGACAAACATTCTGGCAGAGGAAGCATTCGATACATTTGTGGAATTCCTGAATGCGCTCGATGTCCTTCTGCTGCATCCTATACGTTCCATCAGCCTCCCTGGGTTTTGGTTTTAGAGGACGAATTTGTTGATTGATTTCGTAATTTAAGGAGACATCGGTGACGAGGTCCTTTATGTGGGGGAAGCGCCGCATGGGTTCAATAATAACAGGTTTATCCAGCGGAAGTTCATCCATACGTGTCATACACATTAGTCTTGGCTTACCGTTCACTTCCGCGCTGCACGATCCGCATTTGCCTGCTTTGCAGTTCCAGCGTACTGCAAGGTCGTTTGCATGTCTCGCCTGAATCTGGTTAATTGCATCAAGCACCACCATCCCCTCAGTTACTTCCACGGAATATCCGCAAAGTTCTCCTTTTGCTCTTTCTCCCCGAAATATTTTAAACAGAGTTTCAGACATTACTATCCTTCCTTGAGCGGTAAGTTCATCAGTTTTTTTAGGTACTCCGGCATCGGCTCCCTCTCACGGTGTTCATGAATCATTCTGCCGTTTACCTCCCGGATAAATGTATTAACTTTCTGAAGCGAATCACTGCTTTCCGGAAAATCTTCTCGTGTGTGTCCTCCACGACTCTCTTCCCGCTTCAAAGCTGCAAGGGTAATTGTCTCGGCTACGCAGAGCATATTCCTCAGATCCAGGGCATAGTGCCAGGCAGGATTGTACTGGCGGTTCCCTTCCACATGGAGACGTTCTCCACGTATTTTTAGTGCCTGCAGCAGTTCGATCCCTTTTTCCATCTCGTCACTTTCACGAATAATTCCAGTGTGAAGTTCCATGGTTTCCTGAAGGTCTGCCATTAGACCGTAGGGGTTTTCAGTCCTTTCAGGATCAAAGGGTTCCAACGCCAACTTTTCCAATTTTTTTAATAGTTGTTTTGAAGGTTCAATCGTATCACTCTGTTCGCGGCTGTATTTTGCAGCATGAAATCCTGCACGTGTACCGAAAACCAGCAAGTCGGTCAATGAGTTGCCTCCGAGTCGATTAGCTCCATGCAGACCTCCGGCCACTTCACCAGCTGCAAAAAGCCCCTCCACCGTGGACATTGTTGTTTCTGGTTCAACCCTGACACCACCCATCATATAGTGACAGGTAGGACCAACTTCCATGGGTGTGGTGGTGATGTCAAGATTTCCAAGTTTCTTAAACTGGTGATACATGCTTGGCAGTTTTCTTTTTATGAGTTCCGCATTTCTCTGACCGGCAATGTCCAGGAAGGCCCCTCCATGCGGGCTGCCTCTTCCAGCTAAGCGCTCACTCCGTATCGCGCGTGCTACCACGTCACGGGTTAGGAGTTCCGGAGGTCTCCTGGCTTCAGGATCGCCGCTGAGCCAGCGTGATGCTTCCTCCTCGGTATCAGAGGTTTCTGCAGCAAAAGTGTCGGGAATGTAGTCAAACATGAAACGCCTACCTTCACTGTTTTTGAGCACACCACCTTCACCCCTAACTCCTTCAGTAACCAAAATACCCTGTACGCTTGGAGGCCAAACCATTCCGGTGGGATGAAACTGAACGAATTCCATGTCTGTCAGTTCAGCTCCTGCACGGTAGGCTAAGGCATGGCCGTCGCCAGTGCCTTCCCAGGAGTTACTAGTAACACGAAATATTTTACCCAGGCCGCCTGTTGCCAACACTACTGATTTTGCACGGAACACAACGAACTGCCCGCTTTCTCTCCAAAATCCAAAGGCACCACAGACACGTCCTTCTTCTTTGAGCAATTCTACAATGCAGCATTCCATATAAATATCTATTCCCTGATGGATGCCGTGGTTTTGGAGAGTCCTGATCAGTTCAAGTCCGGTACGGTCCCCTACATGAGCAAGACGAGGGTAGCGGTGACCACCAAAGTTGCGTTGGGCTATCAGCCCTTCCTTGGTACGGTCGAACAGAGCGCCCCATTCTTCCAACTCGGCTACTCGTTCTGCAGCTTCGCGGCAGAAGATTTCGACCATACGCCAGTTATTAAGGTTTTTTCCACCCCGGATAGTGTCACGAAAATGAACCTCCCAGTTGTCTCTAGGATCTGTGTTGCCCAAGGAGGCAGCCATACCGCCTTCCGCCATCACCGTATGTGCCTTTCCCAGTAGTGATTTACAGACCAGTCCCACAGAAACACCCTGGGCCGAGGCTTCGATTGCTGCACGTAATCCAGCTCCACCTGCCCCTATAACGAGGACATCATGCTCCTTGATTTCGTACGATTCCATTCAGAGTATCCGGTAATCTGTGATGATGCCCATTGAGACAAGACGAATGTACAAGTCTGTGAAACCAACCCAGAATAGACTTATCCAGGCCCACATCATATGGTTCATATTAAAGATGTTGACGAATTTCCACGCCTGATAACGCTGGTGACCGAAATTGACACAGGAATAGCAATCGACGTTTCCTCCAACCAGATGCCTCAATGAATTACATCCGAATGTGAATGCTGTTAGAAAAACCGCGTTGAGTGTCATTATCACTGTTCCTACTCCTATACCAAGGCCGTCTTTAAAAGTAAAAGAGATATAAGCGTCGTAACTGAGTATCACACAGAATACAAGAGCGATGTAAAGGAAATAGCGGTGCAAATTCTGGAACAGAAGCAAAAACCGTTCACCCCGGTAATTCTGAGGTCTTCCTCCCACTGCGCAGGCCGACGGTGTTAGAAAAAGCGACCTGTAATAGGCCTTGCGGTAATAGTAGCATGTGAGCCGAAATCCGGCTGGAGCCCAGAGGATCAGAAATGCCGGTGAAAAGGGCCACCAGTCATATTCAAGCAGTGGTGCATAAAAGGGGGAGAGATAGGATTCCCATTGATAGTGTTCATTTTGAAACGCTGCCCAGGTAGAATATATAACGAATGCCAGCAGTCCTATGGCAGTGAAAAAAGGTTCGATCCACCAGAAATCTCTACGGGATGTTTCTAGAAACGATGGATTTGGATTCTCAATTTGAAAACTGTTTTGCATGGGTATTGTCTATAGATTACTCAAATGCTTTAAAATCAAAAAGACATAACACAGCAACAGGATAAGATATTTACCCTGAAATTTGGTAGATCAATGAAGATACAGCAGACTGAGTCAGGAGTTCTCCTCGAGAATCTTTTCCAGTCTCTCTATCCGCGTGTTGAGATGCGAAATTTGTTTCATTATCATTGAGATCTGGCTATCTTTAGTTGGATAGGACTTGGTATGATGTGCACCCTCACCCCCGCTTTCGTGCTTGAGGTCTTCAAAAGCGAATTCGTCGGCAAAATGGTGAATGTTGTCTTTTTTTGGATCTTTCATAACAACTCTTTTGGGAATCGTAATCCACATTACTCAAAACATCTGAGCCGAATTTTATCAGAATCTACTTTCTCCATGAAAAGAGAGCTTCTTGAAATACGACCAAAGGATACAGAATACAACTGTGCATTTTTCCACAAGCAGTTAAAGATAGCAATAAAATATTTGCTGTCTTCCTTAAATAGCTGTTAAATCATGATTTTAAAAATATTGTTTATATATTCCTTATTTTTTAGTGACGCTCAAACAAAATTTAATCGTATAAAACCAGGGAAAATGGGAGAAAAAAAATGTTGTACATTATATTTTAATATTCACATCTCCACTTTTTTTTAATTTAAATTTTCAAACTGTTTTTTATAAAATTCTAGGATTCGGGTTTCAATCCAACTATAATTTTTCCAGAAATTTCGGATGATGAATCCAGCGTGAACAGCCTTTTGAAGGTATTCAAGTCTTACCATGACAGAAACTATTTTTGGACTGGAGAAGTTTTTGTGTCCAGAAAATGGTCATCCAGTGAGTTTATAATGAGGTTTGGAACGCTGATTTTATTAAGGTACTGTCTGCAGGATGATTCAGAATAATAGTGATTAGTATTCACGAATCCGTGTAAAGGAGTTAAATCTCTGTCATCAAGTTCTATTTGCTCTTTCTTGGTGTCTGGAGAAGAAAGTGATCTAAATTTGAAAGCCAAAATGAAAAGGGATTACTTTTGTGCTTATTATCAGGGCTGATAGGCACTTATAATGAGGAGTCAAACGAAAAATACTAAAATAAGAATAAAATTATATTTATAGTAGAATTGTTTTGTTTTGATTGGAAAATTCTTTGATAAATTCTGAAGTGTATAATAGAACACTTTCAGTAATTTCATGAAATCCATCAAAAGGGAGGAATTTATGCTCTAATTCTGCTTTTAAAAATAAACCTCTAAGTCTTTCTGCAGCAACAAAAGAGAGTAGAGGGTCAGATTTGCCGTGACTCTGAAAAATCTTCAATACTCCCCTTTTTTTTGCCAGATCCATCCAGATTTCTTCGCAAACTAGAGTTCCAGACATTACGATCAGGCCCCCGGGAGGTTCATTCATTCTCAAAGCTACATCAGTTGTAATCATAGAACCTTGAGAAAATCCTCCTAAAATAATTCTGTTTGAAGAAACACTATAATCTAAAATTATTTTGCTAACTAAATCCATTAGCATATTAGACGCTAGGGTCATTCCATTTGGTATATTCTTACTATAATCTCTAGGGTCAATACCATCAATAGCCCTTTGATGCGCTATCAAATCTATGTTCCACCACGCCCTAGATCCATAAAGGCCTATATTGTCAAGAGTCAATGGTCCTTCTGGAAATATGAAACAAAAATTTTCAGATATGTAAGAATCTTTTTGACAGAGAAACTCACCCACGGATACGAGATCGTTACCGGGGGCGCCATAACCATGGCAGAGAATCACCAAATGCAAATTTTCTTTGTTTAATATATTAGGCTCAAATACAGTACATCTTAGATTACATATTTTTTTGTTTGTTTGCCTCATTTTTCTACTTACTAAAAATTTTGGTTAATTTCAATCATCACCTCATTGCGTCTCATGAATGGCAATGTCCATGGAGCATTGTAAAAAGCATATTTGAATGAACCAATGATTTTAAGCTTGTTCGCTGCTATATAGTTCATCAACTTATTTTCATGTTCGGTTATATTCTCATTAGAGTTTGTACCTGAAAACTCGATAACGACAAACTTCTTAGTCAGAATTTCCTTTAAGCGTACACGATCATTATTAGGTTCAGGCAAAGACTCCATACTGTATTTGGAGGGCATAACAAAGCTTATTTGCCAAGATCTACCAGTTGATTGTTGCTGTACTGGAGCTGTCATCGCAATTTTTTGACTCTCCTGTTGCTGTACCGGGGACGTCATGGCTATATCCAGTTTTACTTTATTGTTACCGAAGATGTAGTCAGCAATTAGACGAAAACCATCACGAATAGCATCTTCACGTTTACCTTCAACGTCTACTTCAGCAATAATCATAGGCTCATACTGCCTGATCTCAATATTTTGTTCAGATTGAATAACTTTATAGTCTGGCTTTTCCACATTACTTATAACAGGTCCTGCTAGTACTCCAACGATAAGAATAAGTGTAATTATTGATGTAATCATTGTCCATTTTTTCTTCATATCCTTTTAACTAAGTCAATGATTGTGAAATACTATTTGCCTTTATTTGATGGTCATTCTGAGAAGGTGACTCCATAGAGATGATTTGCAGTTGAATTATCAGTTGCCCCATTATTCCAAGAAGCACCATTGTTTGTTACTTTTGTGTTTCAGCTCAATGACCTATGGGAAGTATTACTTGATGACTTAGTTGTGAAAGCCAAGGCACCGAGGATTAGTGCTGTACCGAACCGCACTTGGATATAGTTTAGAAAAAGATGTACAACTGATTAGTAAAATAACTAGTCTTGACTTTCTCTATTCATAATGATTTCCAGCGCACTTTTTGTTTCAATATTTGACTCCAATTTCATTAAAATTGACATTAAACCAAAAGTAATGCGATTGAAGAAAATAAAGTGCTCTGATCCTCTTACTTCCTTAATTGCTAGGCCCTGCTGAAAAAGATTGTTTAGTCCTTCACGAAATTTTTTATCCCCAAAATTAAAGATAGGTTTTTCGTAAATAGATCCTAGAATTTCAGCAAATTTCCTAAATAATTGCTCAATCTTTTTTTCTTTAATACTAGTTTCTGAGGCATTTTTTATGAATCCCATACACTCTAACTCATATAAAAATCCATCCTGATCGCCATTTAAATGTTTTTGTACAAGTCTAGTGCAAGATTTAATAAATATTTCTGGGAAAACTTTTACACAACCGAAATCTATTACACCTACTTTACCGTCTTCACAAAAAAGAAAATTCCCAGGGTGGACATCCGCATGAAAAATGTTATTCTTAGAGTTAATATTATCATGGAAGAAATTCCACAGGATCTGTCCATAATTATTCCTAATATTTTGATCTGGGTTTTTTTTAAGTAATTGGTCAAGATGATCTCCCTTCAAAAAAGTCATTGTAATAACTTGTTCATTTGAGGTGGATTCCTTGTATTCAGGAAAAATTATATTTTTTGAAATAAATACCTCTCTAAATTTCTGAATGTTACGACCTTCCTTCAAATAATCTGTTTCTTCCAAAAAAGTGTCATGGACTTCTTTAAGATGATTCTCGAAATTTACTTCTTTAAAATACTGTTTTCCGAATAATTTCAGCAATTTAAGATCACTAAGAATACTTTTACGTACATTAGGGTACTGAACTTTAACTGCAAGATGAACCCCATCAAAATCTACAGCATGATGAACTTGACCAATAGTTGCAGCGGCAAAAGCCTCATAATCAAATAATTGAAATAAATTTTCTGGGTAATCATTAAAATAGCGCTTGAACTGAGTCCGTACAAGCGCTCTGTTCATTGGTGATACACTATACTGAGCTGAACTCATTACTTCCATAAATTCAATAGGAAGTAAACCAGTGTCCATACTCAGTCCTTGGGCTAATTTTAGGGGCAGTCCTCGAAGTTGGCTAAGTTCTTTAAATATCGAAAGTGCATTTTTCCTATTAAGGGTTCGTTGGTCTTGGTGAAAACTTTTAATTGGTAATGAGTTTCCCAAATAATGTCTTAAATAATTTCCTCCCGCACTAATTCCTGCTTTAGCAAAACGAGCTGAGCGAATCAATGCTCCTTCAGGTAATGATTTCATGCGCATCTATGAAGGAATGACTTCAAGAAAAGATTTAGACCTTTTGAACTAAATCTAATTAAATCCTTATCTAAAAGAGTTCTTCCTAGGTCAATCCCTTTGGTAAATATTTGATTTCTAAGAATCTCACCAACGAATGCTATAATTTTGTCCGTCAGTTCAATAGTTTGTTCTGATTGCTCACTATCATCCTTAATCCAAAATTTGAAAATATGAAATAGTTCTTTAACCATAAAAGTTGAAAGATACTCACCTGCTAAAAGTGTTGCGTCTCCTTCGGATTCCTTAAGTATATTTGTAATCTGTTCTTCAAGAGATTTTTGAAAAACATTCTTACCATTCGATTTGTAGATTATTTGATTAAAAGTACTTTCCACGAATTCTTTTTCCTTTTGAAAGAGTTCGATATGTGTATAAACAAGATGTGCCAGTTTTTCTTCAATTGTGAATTGACTATAATCACTGATTTCATTTGTCTGCTTTATATATTTTTCAAAACAAGATTGGTAAAAGTAAATTAGTACAGAATTTTTGGTACTAAATTGGCCGTAAATTTTACCCCTTGTCACTTTAAGCCTCTTAGCTACATTACTCAAAGAAAATTGCATTTGATCTTCACTATATAATTCTAATGCAGTCTCGAGGATTTGAATCTTAAAATCGTTTTTATCTTTCATGATATCCTTATTAAGTACGTGTTTTTTAAAATTCTTTCTTTGAAAATAATTGATAACCTATTTTAACCAAGAAAGAAAATATTAATATGATTAAAAAACTTTTATTCATAATTTTTATTTTTTTTAAAAAAGGTAATTATTTTCAGAAACAACTTGGATTAGATGCTAAAACCTCTGAGGCCATCAAGATCCTTATGGATGAAGGTCTATTGAATTATATTTAGAAGAGGAGGAAGAAGAGGCGGGATTAACCGCCTCTCTTTACTATAAAGAATTAACTAATGAAGCAATAGAATATATCAGTGTATATGTCACTAAAAGTAATTTGAAAGTTCCGTCATCTACTTTCCAATAACTATTATCTAAAGCAACTTGAATAATTTTAGTTTAATTCTTCAAATTTACTCAGCTTTTTGGAAGAATAACTGAATCAATTACATGTATTACACCATTACTTGCTTTAATGTCAGCTTGGGTAACAGAAGCACCATCAATTTTAAGGGTTTTACCGTCCAAGTTGATACTAAATGAACTTCCTTGCAAAGTCTTTGCAGAATCAAGTGTGATAGCAGTTTCAGCCATTACTTCGCCAGAAACAACATGATATAGAAGGATATTTATGAGTTTATCCTTGTTCTCTGGCTTAAGGAGACTTTCTATCGTACCTTCTGGCAACTTCGCAAAAGCATCGTCAGTAGGAGCAAAAACAGTAATTGGTCCCTCACCTTTGAGAGCTTCAACTAACCCAGCCGCTTTTACTGCTGCAATTAAAGTATTAAAGACACCTGCTTTTGACGCTACATCTACAATATCATGTTTTCCGTGTGACATCGCAGATGCACTTGTTGTTACTAAAAAACTGGCAATTGCCAAGTTGAATAATAATTTTTTCATTATTTCCTTCATAATTAAGGTTTAAAATATTTGATTTGTTTTAACTAATAAAGAATACATACTTATTCGTTTAAAGAATGCTTACATATGTAATATTTATTATATCAGAAAAATAATTAAATAAAGCAGCTTATGCCAAGTTGAATAATTTTCTCATTACCTCCTTCAAAATTAAGGTTTAAAAAATAAAATCAAGGTCTTACTAGAATGGAGAAATAACACAATCACTTGTCAGAACTCTTCTAATTCTGATTTGGTTTATTTTTACCAATTATGTTTACCAATTATGTTTAACTATTGTTTAACCACTATAGCATTATTTATTAGACAAATGCAATAAAAAAAGAACATTGATGACATTAATTTGTATATTTTTTTAAGAATGTGGGGATTTTACTTGGAGAATGCCTGACTGTGAAGAATTAGTGGGAGAGATCAATCACACAACTGAGAGTGTGACTGACCTTTTTATTTTTTGGGATATTTTATTTACTACTCAATCTTTCGAATCCTATGATTACCCTTTTCTGCGACATATAGATTTGTTCCATCAGTTGTTATTCCAAAAGGATTATTAAACTTTGCTGAAGTACCTGTGGCATCTGTGTTACCATATCTGACAGTTGTGCTGCCTGCAATGGTTGTTACGACTGGATTTTATAGGACTATAAAAAAACTTTACCAGTCTGTAACTAGGCTGGTAAGCTTTTTGGGGATGTTATGGGATGTAAAAAAATATAGATGTGGCGGAGAGAGTGGGATTCTGATCCGAATACTCTTTTATTTACTTAAGATTCCTTTCAAACAAGGTCAAGATTCTATACCAGTGTCTTTCTGCAGAAGTCCTGTTATATTTTTCCTTTCTATCCGGGAATACGAAACCGTGTTCGGTCCCGGGATACCATTCTATTCGATAATTAATGTCTGTATTAGCAAGATATTTTTCCAGTGATTCAATCATTTCACTGGTAACCCAAACATCGTTTTCAGCACAGCCAAAATAAATTTCTCCCTTTATTTTATGGGAACTTAGATGAGGTGATTTTTCTGAGTCTGTGAAGAGTTCTACACCATGAATGCTCGCGGTGGCTCTGATTCTGTCATTGATTTCAGCTGCAGCCGCAAATACGAATTGTCCGCTCATGCAGTAGCCCAGACAACCCACTGGCCCTTGAGAAGCAGTTTCATCTTTAAGTGCCTCTTCTAAGAGATGTCTACAATCTTCTACTACCATCTCATTACTAAGACTATTCTTGTGCTCAAACATGATTTCCCGACTTTTATCTGTTCCATCTGAAACAAATTCTGTGACACGACGATAATAAAGATTTGGCAGCATTACCCAATATCCACAGGCAGCAATTCTTCTCGCCATTTGGTGGAGTTCTTCTCTCTTTCCCGGAGCGTCCATCAAAAAAAGAATTACAGGATGTGGACCATCTTCATCCGGATGAACAATGAAGGTGTTTATATGACCTTCACCTGTTTTAATGGTTATTTCTTTTTCTATCATAATTTATTAGATTTCTTAGTGTTTGGACTAAACCTTAGGTTAAAACATTAATTGACAGTTTTTTTCAATTCATAGCATTTTACAATTTATGATTCCTAACAAACTCCGTGATTAACACTATGACTATACTCATAACGTTTCCCAAGATATCTATTGCCTCCATCAACAGGTCCCTTCTTAGAACCTTGATTTTACCAGCATAAAGCGTAGGCTGGAAAGACCTCACCCTTGGATCCCCTTGGATCACAGCCTACTTCCAGCACACCGCTCTCTGGGTCACGTGAAGCAGCCAGCAGGTAACCCTCAGACCAGTCAGCGCCAACCTCCACCCGGTGCCCCCTACTAGTCAGCCCGTCGAGTATTTTCTGGCTTACCCTCGGTTCAATCCTGATAAGATTTGGAAAGCGGTTGTGCGGTGCAAAAAAACCTGGAAAGTGCTCGCTGCTGAATTTTGGTGCTTCAATGGCTTCCTGAATAGACATACCAAACAGCACGCAGTTGAGAAAAAACTGACATTGCCACTGGTCCTGCTGGTCGCCTCCCATACTTCCGAAAACCATCCAGGGGAGTTTGTTTCGAAAAGCCAATGAAGGACTGATGGTCGTACGTGGACGCTTGAATGGGGCAATAATGTTTGGGTGGTGGTTAGGTTTTAGATAAAATGTCATCAAGCGGTTTCCCAGTGGGAACCCTAGGGCTGGAACAACTTCTCCCGACTTGATCCAACCACCGCTTGGGGTAAAAGCGGCCATGTTTCCGTCGCCATCGATTACGTCCACATGTACTGTGCCATGTCCCCAGGAAGCACCGCCCAAACGCTCTTCTAGGGGTAATAATGCTCGCAGACGGCTAGGGTCACCAGGACGCAACTCCGAGTTGGCCTGTTCAGGATCCACAAGTGTTGCACGCAGACGAGAATAATCCTTCGATAGCAATTCAGTAATTGGAACATCCACCTGCATAGGGTCTCCATAGTACTGCTCGCGGTCGGCAAAAGCCAACTTGAAAGCCTCTGTTGTCCAGTGAAGGTAATTTTCGCTGTTGTGTCCCATACCCTTAAGGTCATAGGATTCCAAGATGGCAAGGGCCTGCAGCATTACCGGGCCCTGATTCCACGGTCCACACTTGAAAACCTTGGTATCTGCAAATTCGAGAGAGACAGGTTCTTCAAAATGCGTTTCGAAGCGCTCCAGATCCGAACGTGCAAGCAGGCCATTTTGTTCCTGTGAGAAGCGCTCAATTTCTGCGGCAGGATCACCTCTGTAAAATGCGTCAAACACTGCCTCCAATCCTTTTCCCCGTTTCCCAGACGTGGATTGTTCCACTGTCTTCAGATAATCCAGCAGGTCGGCGAGAGCAGAATTAACAAGCACCTTTCCAATTTCTGGAACCATTCCCTGTGGCAGATAAACCTGGGCACTTCCAGGCCATTGGCTCCTGAATTTCTCTTCAAGATCACGAATGCCGTAACGTTCCTGTCCATAAACACCAGCATGCACTGGAAAGCCGTTCCTTGCGTAATCGAGAGCCGGCGTGACCACTTCTGCAAAAGTGAGTCTACCAAATTTAGCAAGGACCGTCACCAACGCCCCGAGTGCCGCAGGCACGCCGCTTGAAAGAATGCCTTCTTCCGGCACGTCAGTCAATCCACGTTCCAGATAAGCTTCCGGGGTAGCCTTTTCCGGAGCCATAGTGTTGCCGTTGACTGAAACTACCTGGTTCGTTTCTGCCATGCAGATCAACATCGGACACTCCCCTCCGAGGGTAAACATCTGGGGATTGACTACTCCTTCGACAAACGTTGCTCCGACCGCCGCATCCACTGCATTTCCTCCGCCTCCAAGAATATCGGCTCCGGCTTTCGTCGACAGGTAGTGTTCAGTGGCAACGGCACCATGAGTTCCTAGAAGTTGAGGGTAGAAGGTGTTTTTTTGTGTGGTGTTTTGACGAAAAGCTCTGCTCATTCTGGTTTCATGATTAAGTTTAGAAAAATAGAGACAACTAAATAAATTCTGTAGTCCAACATAAAATCAATCCCAGCTATATGGGGTTGAGATTTTTTCAAATTATTTACAATATATCAATATCTGTTGTATATTACGAGAGATGGTAAGGATAAGGAAAACTCAGTTCCTCTTTGATTAACTCCACTAATTTTTCACAGTCATTGTTCCTGACAAAAGTCTACTATCCAGATAAATCGTCAAATTGATTGCTAAGCTTACCAATCCTGGGAATTACGATATCAATACTTGAGCCAGGCTTCATGGTGCGGGCACCGACTGATGTTCCACAACAGATTAGGTCACCCGGAAGTAGTGTTTGGTAGTGCGACATTAGAGAGACGATTTCCATTGGTGAAAAAATCATGTCACTAACTGGGTAATCTTGTCGTACCTTATCTCCCTGTAACGCCATGACCTGAAGGCCTCCTGGATCGATTCCAGTGGTTATCCAAGGCCCCAACGGTGTAAACGTGTCGAACCCCTTACAGCGAGTCCACTGCTGGAAGGCTTTGTCCTCAAAAAGAAACTCAATTGCTGTAACATCATTGACACAGGTATAGCCAAAAATATATTGGACGGCCTCCTCTTTGCTGATCTCTTGGCAGGTCGAGCCAATAACAATACCCAATTCTGCCTCAAAGATAACCCGTCCCTGATGTCCGCGGGGTCGATAGATAGTCTCTCCAGGACCAATCACGCTCGTTATCGGCTTCATGAAGTAAAGTGGTACATCGGGAAGCGTCTGGCTTTCTTTTTGGGCACGTTCGTGAAAGTTATTCCACAATGCAAAAATGGAATGCGGTACTAGCGGGGCTTTCAACTGGACATCTGAAAGTGGCATTGAACGGCCTGTAGGCTGGGGACTATCAAAAAGTCCTCCTTTGTATTCTGAGACAGTATCGCCTGTCAGTGTCCCGATCTCCGTATTTTCCTGGTAATCAAAACGTATCCATTGAGTCATTTGAGGTAAGTCTCTTTTTAGTGTAAATAACCCAAAATTTCCATTGCTGCAGTCGGCACACTAGTAAATCAGTAATAGGGTAAAGTAAGTTTAGCAGTCTCAATTTGAACACCAAAAATACACAAACAACAGCAAGATGCCGTAGTATATTTGTATGTCGTTACTCAGACAGCTGGATCTAGGTAGTAAACAATTGTCAAATAAAGTAATTGAAAAATTTTGAGAACTTTGTTGAAGGAAAACCGAGTAACCTTGTTTCTTAGCAACTTATTTATTAAAAAAAATTAGATTTATTCTTTTGATATCCCTTTGATTATGATTTTTTCTTGACTCAATGTTTTGTCGAGTAAGCTCACGCAAGCGTAAATAGCCCTTAAGGTAGGGGTTTGCACTCCTGTAACTTCAGCCAACTCAATCACAGCACCTAGCATGCTTTCTATTTCTATGGGTTTCCCAGCCTCCACATCCTGGAGCATTGAGGTCTTGTGTTTGCCGACACTCTCTGCACCGGCAATGCGCTTTTCCATTGGTATACGGAAATGAGCCCCAAGGCGTTCTCCGACAGTCTGCGCCTCGGTCATCATTGCGACAGCCAATTGTCTAGTCAAAGGGAACTGACATATGTCGACAAGCGTTGAATGGGTGAGAGCGCTGATTGGATTGAAAGTCAGATTTCCCCACAATTTCAACCAGATTTCAGAGCGAATATCATCGATAATTCTAGACTTGAATCCTGATTCAGCAAATAGGTCAGACACCATCTGAACTCGCTCTGTTTTCATGCCGGATAGTTCTCCCACTGGAAAACGATTACCCTCGATATGCTGGATCACTCCAGGTTTAGAAATAGTTGTTGCCGGATAGGCTATGCAGCCAATCAAGCGATTCGGATCGATACTATTAAATAGCAAACCGCCAGGATCAACAGTTTCCACCACCTGGTTGGCATAGTCACCAGCAAAATTTTGAAAATACCACCATGGGATCCCATTCTGAAGGGTGACAATGACAGTGTTGGGGCCAAGAAGAACAGACATGTCATTCACAATAGGGACTATCTGATGGGCTTTAAGTGCTAATAGAACCACGTCCATTGGTCCAAGTTCACCTACAAATTCAGTGGCGGTCAAATTCTCAGCTACAAATTCATCGTTTTCCTCGATCAACTTCATCCCTCTGTCTTTTATAGCAGCCAAATGAGGACCACGAGCTATTACCGAAACATTATGTCCTGCATTTGCAATGCGAACAGCCATGTAACCCCCGATGGCTCCAGCTCCAACAATACATACTTTCATGCTTTAAACTCCTTATGAGATGGACAAGTCAAGCTGTGCTCTGCAATGAAACAATCTAATAATTACTCTCTATTCGCTAAATGAAAGAAGTGAACTTTGTAACAAGTTTAAGTAATTGTACGACTGATAATTATAAGCTAACCAATTTTAATCGTGTATTATTGCAATAATTAGGATGAAGGTCATCAACAAAATGAATTTCTCTTGATATTTATTAAGCAGGAGACAGACATGATCGTCTCATACTTCGAAAGGGTGATTCTCAATTACCCTTGCAATGTTGTGTATAGACTTTCTAATTGATCTGGAACCGCTCTGGATAGACTCTAACGCTGGGGACTTTACCAACACCTAGTTCATCCTGAATACGCTCATAGTAATCTACTTGCAGCAAGTCGCCATGTACCTCCCTAAATAATTGTCGGAGAGAGCGATTGGGTATTCTCAGGCCAGATTCTATTTCCTCGGGCAGGAATATCACACCGTCCTCAAAAAACCACTCTGGAATATCTTCTTCTCCTTCGAACTGGTTCTGATTAGTTCGGATCTTAACTTCAGTAAACTGTTCCAGAGCGTCGTAATCAAACAAGTACACTCCTCCGAATACACCGACACCATAGTTTCTGGCATCAAGGTCCTTATTGAATATATTTGCAGCCATATTGTTTTTGATGCAGTGCCCAAGATTGATTATTGCGGCCTCGCTTTCAGCCTGCGATGAGTTTTCTAGGTAGACTGGCAAGGGGATCAATTTACTCTGTACAATAAGGTGTCTGAAAAATAGATATTCACCTTGCAGTGTCACACATTCACTAGCGTCGTTCAAAAGTTCTTGCAGTAGTGCATTTGAGAACCAAGCTCTTTCAAGTTTAACGCGATAGAAAATAATGTTGTCCAGCATACTGCCTGTACGATTAATAACGTGGACACGGTCGTATTTTTCTAGCACAGAGGGTACTCCTTCAAACACTCCCCACTTATATTGATCAGTAGGTTTATTACGAATAACTTTAAGATTGTAACCCGATTGAGGGGACTGGAAAGCTATTGCAACAGTACCCCTAAAACCTATAGCAAAATCAAGCTTTTCATCATTAGAAAAGAGTTCTTCCTTCAATTCTTCCATTACTGCAACTTTACCAAAATGATTAAATCCGATTGTAGAATAGGCTAGACCCAGAGATCGTTTTGGTATGATACTGTGAAGAAATTCTGAAAGTTCGTGATAGTATGCGTTGTTAACATGAAAGTTTGCCCTGGTTGTACTGAAAATATTGAAAGTGGCAGACTCTGAAGTGAGAATTGCATCAACATAAATTCCTTTTTTATCATTCAGCAACGCGATTACAAGTGGTACCTTTGACTGATTATCAAGTACAATTCTTACGACGATGTAGGCGCCCCGATTACGATAGAACTCTCCTTTAATGACTTCGATTCTCTGAATTTTATATGTGCTGAATCTGTCATCCAGATCAGCTTTAACTCTTTGTGCTGCTAACATTGCGTCCACCTTCAGTTCACGATATTGGACATTGAATGCAGGGACACTTAGTATATCAATAAGAAGGTCAGTGGTGATTAATTCCGTTTGGAAAGTTTCGAACAGAAAGTTGGAAAAGTTTGTGTTGGTCTTACTTGGGGTATCGAAGGAATAGGCTACGGGGCTCCATTCTCCTAGGAAGAGTGACCGACGAACTGAATGAATATATGCCAAAGCAAGATCCCCTTCATAACGGTTTTTAACAAGTTGCCGATATTTTTCTTCAATTACTTCCCATAATTCCTGATCTCTTGAGATAGGAGAGAAAGCATCCGCAAGTTTTAACCCCAAATTAAACATACTGTCACTGTATAGAGACAGTCGTTTCCTACTATTTGTCAACGACGCTTGGTAGTCGCGAGTTTCGAATGCAGTCTTTGCTGATTCTGTTATCGTCTGGAAGCTGGAATAAAAAAGATCAAATTCGCAAAGAGCCCATTGAGCCAGGAGATCTGTTTTTTTGCTATCGGAGGCCTTTTCAATAAGACCTTTAAAGTGAATGTTCTCTGATTGGGTCATGTAGCTGCTAATTATATTTTTTCATTGTATATTTGAATTAAAATTAAAGTAAATGTCAAAATGCATTTATCTGGCAAGCTAATAACGTGAGCTTCGGTTTGATCAAAAAGAGTTTTAAAATTCTTCTGGATACATTTTTCTATAAATAACGAAAAAGGATTAAATCTGAATATTTGCGAAATCGCCAAAAATTTATAAAATAATTCTTGACATGTTTTTAAACATAGCATAAATTCTATTCAAGTAGTATTAATATGGTACTATTTTAGATTCTTGGAGCAAACTGTTTCAGGGAAATCCTAACCTCTAGTTAGT
>Ga0209709_10000498_pt1 | contig 37561 bp, 36 predicted proteins | sample ArcticOcean_MG_C_2_FD_187435 | JGI IMG/M metagenome (GOLD analysis project Ga0209709, IMG submission 187435) | Marine microbial communities from western Arctic Ocean - ArcticOcean_MG_CB4_136 (SPAdes) (version 2) | ecosystem: Environmental > Aquatic > Marine > Oceanic | place: Arctic Ocean... | reverse complement strand
TTCTAACAATTTTTTTCTTCTATTTACTGCTCTTAACAATCCAACCGAAGAGTGTTTATCTTTTTTGAATTGCTTAATATGTGCTGAAAGAGTTTCAATTTTACCTGTTAATAATGCAATTTGTACTTCTGAAGACCCAGTGTCTTTCTCATGCATTTTTAATTCTTCTGCTTTATTCGTCATACTATTTATTTTCCTATTTGTTTGTTTGTTTTATTAAGTTTTCTATTTTTTCTGCGTATTCAAAAGAGTCGTCTTTAGCAAAAAGTATCTTTGGTATGTATTTCATAAATACTTTTTTAGATAAAACTTTTCTAATTAAAAAAGAGTATTCTCTTAATTTTTTAATAACTTTTTCTGTATCTTTCCCCCCAAGAGGCAATACATACGCTTTTGCAATTTTAAGATCTTGACTCATTTTTACTTCTGTAACTGTAACAGTGTTAGTTTCTAAATTCGGCACCTTAGCTTCATTTCGAGCAAAAATCATACCTAAAGATTGCTTAATCATCTCTCCAACACGTAATTGTCTTTGTGATATGGGTTTTCCTGTTTTATCAACCATTATACCATTCTCTCAGTAGAAGTTGTGCTATAAGCCTCTATTGTGTCGTTTTTTTGAAAATCGACAAAGTCTTTAAGTGTTATTCCACATTCTTGCCCATTACTAACCTGTTTAGCCTGATCTTTTTCTCTAAAAATTGTGCTAATCTTACCAGTATAGATGATCGCTCCATCTCTAATTACTCTAGCATTTGCACCACTAGCTATTTCTCCCTCAGTTACTTTAGAGCCTGCAACTTTTCCTGTTCCTGAAACTTTAAAGATTTCTAAAATTTGAGCTGTACCATTAATTGTTTCTTGAATATCAGGAGCAAGAAGCCCTGACATTCTCAATTTGATATAATCTAAAACTTCATAAATAATATTATACGAAGAAATTTTAATTTTTTCATTCTCTGCTAACTTTTTTGCTTCTTTGCTTGGCTTAACATTAAATGCAATTAGAGTAGCATTAGATGCTTTTGCTAAAGTCACATCGGTTTCTGTTACCATTCCAATATCTGATAAAATAATTTTAGGTTTAACTTCATCGTGTGTAATTTGATTGATGGCACTTTTAATTGCTTCAGCAGATCCATGTACATCTGATTTTACAATAATATTTAATTCTGCAGCAGATTTATCTGCAAAAGCAGAATCTTGAGTTGCAAGGGTTAATGGATTTCCTCCTGTTTTAGTTTCATCAGCCCTGTTCTCACTTAATGTTTTGGCTTCTTTTTCAGAATCTAAAACAATAAAATCATCTCCAGATTTGGCAGCCCCATTAATTCCTAAAATTTCAACTGGTGTTGATGGAGGTGCTTCATTAATATTTTTTCCTTTATCATTAATTAAAGCTCTTACTTTCCCCCATTTCAAGCCACTAACAAAAAAATCACCTTTTTTAATTGTTCCTGAAGTTACTACAACGGTTGCTACTGCTCCTCTACCAACATCAATCTTTGATTCTAAAACAATTCCTGTTGCCTTAGATTCAAAATCTGTTTTTAAGTCTAAAATTTCTGCTTGTAATACAACTGCTTCTACTAATTTGTCTAAATTCTTTTTTGTTTTTGCAGAGATTTCAACCATCAGAGTATCTCCTGATAAATCTTCTGCAATAAGTTCATATTCTAAAAGTTGGTTTTTAATTTTTTGTGGATCTGCCTCTGGTAAATCACATTTATTTATTGCAACAACTATTGGAACATTTGCAGCTTTTGCATGTTTTATAGATTCAATTGTTTGAGGCTTAACACCATCATCTGCTGCAACAACTAGCACTACAACGTCTGTTAATTTTGATCCTCTAGCTCTCATCTCAGTAAATGCTGCGTGACCCGGTGTATCTATAAATGTTATTTTATTTGATTCATGTTCTATTTGATAAGCACCAATATGTTGTGTAATTCCACCAAATTCTCCCTGTACAACATTTGCACTTCTTAAAACATCAAGCACCGAGGTTTTGCCATGATCAACATGGCCCATTACAGTTACAATTGGAGGTCTATTTTTTAGATTTTCAGATCTAGATTCTTTAATCTTTTGAATAATTTCTTCAGCTTTTGTTTCTCTTATGGGATTATGACCAAATTCTTTTACTAAGTATTCTGCGGTATCTGCTGCTAGTGTTTGGTTAATAGTTACGGTTACGCCCATTCCAAACAAATGTTTTATAACATTGTTTGATTGTTCTGCCATTCTATTAGATAATTCTCTAACTGTAATTGCCTCTGGAATATTTACATCTCTCTTGATTGGTTTTAAGCTTTCTTGAATTTCTTCTTTCGTAAGCTCTCTATTTTCTTTTAACTTTGCTCTTTTAAGTGAGGCCATACTTCTTGATCTTGCTTCAATTTCGTCACTTAAAGCTCTTGAAACTGTTAGTTTTAATTCTCTTTTTTTTGTATCAGGCTTTCCTTTATCTCCTGCATCACCTTTAAGTCTTCTAGTTGCTCTTTGTTCAGCTAATTTACGCTTTTCATAATCATTCGTAATTGGTGAAGATGTTTTGGGTGCTGAAGTAGTTCTTGGAAAAAAGTTTCCCGTGTTACTTACAGCTGGTTTCGATCTAACACTAGCAGGCCTGCTAAAGTTACCTCTAGGAGTAAATTTGCTTGGTTTTTTTTCAATTACAACTGAGTTTTTACTTTGAGTTTTTGCTAACTCTATATTCTCTATCGATTTCTTGGCTATGCCAGAAAGTGTTAATTTTGTTTTTTTGTTGTCCATATTTCATTACTCAATCTTTATAAATTATATTTCTTGCAGACATAATTAATTCATCTGCTTCAGTTTTTGATAAAGCAAAGTCTTCAAGGTACCCCTGAACTTTAACTCTTTCACCTTTTATAACATCATAACCGCCTGTTAATTCATCAGATGCAAGATCTGCAAAATCTTCTAGTTTTAAAATTTTTTGCTCTCCTAAAGTTACTAACATGCCTGGAGTTAGTCCTTTGTGGTTTATAAGATCGTCTCGCAGTCCCAAATCTTTAATTCTTTTTGTGATATCTTCTTGATCTTTTTGATAAAAATCTTTTGCCCTCTCTATCAAAGCTTTAGCAGTATCTTCCTCTATGCCTTCAATTTTCATTAAACTTTCTGGAGTACTATCTTTAATATCTGAAATTGAAGAAAAACCTTCAGCCACGAGTAACTGGCCTAAAGTCTCATCTAGTTCTAAGTTTTTTACAAAATTTTCTGTTTTTTCTTTAAACTCTGACTGTCTTCTTTCTGAATCTTCTGCATCAGTCATTATATTAATTTCATAATTTAATAATTTTGTAGCTAGTCTGACGTTTTGACCTCTACGACCAATCGCCTTACTTAAATTTTCTTCAGTTAAAATTACATCTAATTTTTTTGCAACACTATCAACGTTTACTCTTTGAACTTCTGCTGGTGATAATGCATTTGAAACTACTATTGCTGGATCTTCAGACCAATTAACAATATCTATTTTTTCTCCTTGTAGTTCGTTAACTACAGCTTGAACTCTTGATCCTCTCATTCCCACACATGCTCCTACTGGATCTAATGAAGTATCAACTGCTTTAACACAAATTTTTGCTCTACTGCCCGGGTCTCTTGCTGATGATTTAATTTCAATTAATCCGTCATAAATTTCTGGAACTTCTTGAAAAAATAATTTTTCCATAAATTTTGTATGAGCTCTTGATAAAAATATTTGTTGTCCTCTAGGCTCTCTCTTTACATCGTAACAATAAGCTTTGATTCTATCACCAGCTTTAATATTTTCTCTAGGGATCATTTCATTTTTTTGAATAATTGCTTCTGTTCTTCCTAAATCAACTATTACATTCCCAAATTCTAAACGTTTAACAATACCACTTAAAATTGAGTCTTTTTTATCTATAAAATCATTATATTGTCTTTCACGTTCTGCTTCTCTTACATTAAAACTAATAACTTGTTTTGCAGTCTGCGCTGCTATTCTACCAAAATCAAAAGAGGGTAGTGGCTGTAAAATCTCATCACCAATTTTCTTATCTTTATTTTCTTCACTTAAAATAATTGCATCTTGAAGATTGATTTCTGTATTTATATTCTCTGGTGTTTCTACAACAATTAATCTTCTAAATATTCCAATGTCTCCATTTTCTCTATTTATTAAAACTTTGATTTCGTTATCCTGTCCAAATTTAGATTTGGCAGCTTTCGCAATTCCTGTTTCCATAGAATCAATAATTAATTCTTTATCTATAGATTTTTCTAAAGCAACTGCCTCAGCTATTCTTAATAATTCTAGTTTGTCAGATCTTCTATTTAACATATTTTTATTAGCTCCAAAAAAAAATGGGCTGCAGCCCATTCTGTAATTTCAATAATGTAAGGGCAATATATAAAGAATTTTTTTTAATTCAATAGGAACTATTTAGAAAAAACACCCTTTTTATCAGTCTTTTCCCATGAAAATGACCCATCAGCTTCTGGCATTCTTCCAAAGTGACCATAAGCTGCTGTTTTTTCATAAATTGGTTTATTTAAACCCAGCATTTCTCTTATCCCTCTTGGGCTTAAATCAAAATTTTGTGAAATTTTTTCAGTAACAAATTTATTTTTTTCTAAATCATTATCAAATAAATCCACATAAATTGATAAAGGCTTAGAAACTCCAATTGCATAAGCTAATTGAATTAAACATTTTTCAGAAATATTAGAAGCAACAATATTTTTTGCAATATATCTAGAGGCATAAGCTGCTGATCTATCCACTTTGGTTGGATCCTTGCCAGAAAAAGCTCCACCACCGTGGGGTGCTGCCCCACCATAAGTATCAACAATAATTTTTCTACCTGTTAAACCACAATCTCCATCTGGTCCACCTATTACAAAGTTTCCAGTTGGGTTTACATAAAATTCTTTTTCATCAAAACCTTTTAAAAATTTTTCTGGAATTGATTTTAACATATAGGGTGTTAATAATTCTCTTACTTTTGCCTGATCCACATCTGCAGAGTGCTGAGAAGATATAACAACCGATTTAACTTTGTTTGGTTTTCCATCAATATATTCAAAAGTAACTTGGCTCTTTGAATCTGGCTCTATATTTTTCAATATCCCAGACTTTCTATCTTCTGCCATAAGTCTTAAAATTTTATGCGAATAATGAATGGGTGCCGGCATTAATTCTTCTGTTTCATTGCATGCATATCCAAACATTATACCTTGGTCCCCAGCTCCCTCATCTTTATTATCTTTAGAATCTACTCCCATAGCTATATCTGCAGATTGTGAATGAAGGTGACTTTCTATCTTTGTCGCTTCTCTCCATGTAAAGCCGTCTTGGTCATAGCCAATATCTTTAATACAGTTTCTAACTTTTTGAATAAGGTCTGCTTCTTTGATCTCTGGACCTCTTACTTCTCCAGCAAGAACAACTTTGTTTGTTGTAGTTAATGTCTCACATGCAACTCTAGAAAAGGGATCTCCAGCAAGATAGCTGTCTACTACCATATCTGAAATTCGATCTGATACTTTGTCAGGATGTCCTTCTGAAACTGACTCGCTGGTGAATAAAAAATTTTTTAAATTACTCATGTTTAAGTCTATTAAATGAAAAAATTAAAAAAATATATACTAAAATTAACATTAAAAATATTTTATTCCCATATAGCATAAAAGGTGTGGATTTAACTAATTTTCTCTCGGACAGCTCTACATATCCTATTGATCCAAATTCCACTTCTTGCTCTACAGTTCCTAAAGGATTAATAATAGCGGAAACTCCATTATTTGTAGATCTAATTATATACTTACCACTTTCAATAGATCTAAATATGCTGTGCGAAAAGTGTTGCTTAGGACCTATAGAGTTTCCAAACCAGCCATCTTCTGAAATATTAATTATATAATCAAAATTACTATCTCTAGATAATTTACCTGAATAAATTATTTCGTAACAAATTAATGGAAGTAAATTTAAATCAATTTTACTATTTTTTACATTCAATGGAATCCTAGTTTCTCCACTAGAGAAGGATTGATAGCTATTAGTTACTGTTTTAAGGCCAATTAAGCTAAAAATACTCTCAAAAGGGGTAAACTCACCGAATGGCACCAAATTAACCTTATTGTAGTTTGCAATGAGATCTAGCTTATTGTTAAATATAGCCATTGAGTTAAAAAATAAATTTTTATCATTTTTTATCTCTGTACTACTTAAACCCATAATAATTAAATCATCCTCACCAAAGCTATTTAGGAATAAGTTCTTATAAATATGCATATCTTTTAAATAACTGTCTGGAATAATACCTTCTGGCCACAAAAAAATTGTTGGTTCTATTTTTGTTGGAGCACTCAATTCTATAAGCTCATTAATTATTTTTAACTCATCTTGTTTTGAATAAAATCTATCTAGGCTAATATTGGAAGATATTGCTTTGATTGTATAAGAGTTTTTTATACCTTCTAAAGAATTAAAATTATTATTTTTTAAATTACCAAATATTAAAAACCCAGCAGACATTAAAATAAAGAAAAAACAAACTATAATTTCTTTTCTAGAGTTTCTTAAGATAAATAAAGCAGGAACAGTAAATAAAGAGATGCAAATTAAATTAAAAGAATAAGTTCCAATAATAGAAAGGATTTGAATAAAATAAATACTATTTGAAAAACTAAATGAAATTAAATTCCAAGGAAAGCCTGTAAATATAGAGCCCCTGACAAATTCAATTGTTCCAAATAAAATTGAAAAGACAAAAAAAGAAGTAACTACATTTTTTGAGTAAAAAATTGAAAATAGATATGTAATTAAACCATAAAATATAGCTAAAAAAGCTGGTAATAAAATTATAGCAACTGGAATTAAAAACTTAAAACTTTGATCAAAAGTTAATGAAATTGATATCCAATATAGACTAAATAAAAAAAATCCAAATCCAAAACACCACCCATATTGAAAAAAAGATTTATTATGTGGCTTTCTTTTTTTTTTCTTAAAAATAAAAATAAAGAATAAAGAAAAAGTAATAAAATTGATTATAAAATAATTATATGGTGGTAGACTGTAAGAGCTTATTGCCCCTAAAAAGATAATATAAAATGAATCTAAAAAGTTTTTTTTAAACAAGTTTGACAATCTTTGTTTTAATAGTCTTATAAATTTTTTCTTCCTCAATTAACATCTCTTTAAAATCTTTTAATTTAATGTGGTCATAACCTAATAAATGTAAAAAACCGTGAATAAAAATCTTAGTTACTTTGTTCTTAAACTCTAGAGCATTTAAGACTTTTGGTTTATTCATAAACTCATAACTAATAACAATATCACCAATATAAGGTGATTTTTTTATATTAAGTTTTTTTTCAGAAGGAAAAGATAAAACATCTGTTGATTTATTTTTATTTTTAAACTTTTTATTTAATTTTTTAATATTTTTATTGTTTGAGAGTAAAATTGTTAGGCTTACCTTTTTTTTAATAAACCTATATTTTTTAGGAAAGGCTTGCACCAAAGAATTAAAAAAAATATCAGATTTTTTAATTTTTCTACTCCAAAGAGTGCTCTCAGAAACTACATCAATGCTAATCATTTTCTTGATCTGAATACGCTTTTACAATCTTGGAGACTAAGGGGTGTCTCACCACATCTGAATGGTCAAATTCTACTACGGAAATTTCATTTAAATGTTCTAATAACTTTTTAGATCTATTTAATCCAGACATGTTCTTATGGGGTAAATCAATTTGAGATGGATCGCCATTTATAACAATTTTTGAATTTTCCCCGATACGTGTTAAAAACATTTTAATCTGTGTATCTGTTGCATTTTGTGCTTCATCTAAGATTGCAAAAGAGTTTTTTAAAGTTCTGCCTCTCATAAATGCAAGAGGTGCTATTTCAATATCACCAACTTCAATCATTCTTTGAATTTTTTCAAAGTCAAAAAGATCATATAGAGAGTCATATAAAGGCCGTAGATAAGGGTCTACTTTTTCCTTCATATCTCCCGGTAAAAAACCCAACCTTTCACCAGCCTCCACTGCTGGTCTTGATAAAATAATTCTTTCAATTTTCTTATCGAGCAATAATGTCAGACCGACCGCAACAGCCAAAAATGTTTTACCTGTTCCTGCAGGACCTGCTGATATAACAATATCACTTTGTCTCAAAGCTCTGACATATTCTTTTTGTTTTTCTGATCTTGGAATAACTGATTTTTTTGGAGTCTTGATTATGTCTGAAATATTATTATTTTTTACTTTTTCTTCGATCATAAATTTATCTACTGAAGAGATTATATCTTTTTTTTCTATACTACCATTATTTATAAACTGATTGGCTAAAAATTGAATGGCATTTTTTGCAATTTCATTTTGTTCTGGGGTTGATTTTATCAAAATAGAATTACCTCTAGAATATAGATTCGTATTAGTAATTTCTTCTAGTTCTTTTAGGTTTTTATTAAATTCGCCAACCACACCCATTAACAAGTCATTATCTTGAAATATAACACTCAAAGAATTGTTGTCTGAATAAACAAATTTTAAAGTAGAATTAATTTTTTTTGAAGTTACGTTATTCAACTTTTAGGCTACCTTCTGATTGTAGTTTTCTTTTAGTACGCCAAACAAACTATTTTGATTACTACCAGTTATTTCTATCTGCACAATCTTTCCTATATAATTTATATTGCCATCAAAAATTACAGATGTCATATATTCCGTTCTACCAAATAGTTTAATTCCATCTTTCATTTTATTTTCAACTAAAACATTAAGAATCTTACCCTCTAAAGATTTATTTTTACTTATCTGATTTTCAAATAATATTTTTTGAATTATTTCTAATCTTTTTTTTGATTTTTTTTTATCAACTAACTCTAGATCAGCGGCTACTGTGCCTGGTCTTGGGCTAAAAATAAAAGAATAGGAGTTGGTAAATCTTACTTTTTCAATTAATTCCATTGTATATTTAAAATCATCATCGCTTTCCCCTGGGTATCCAATAATAAAATCACTTGAAAATTCTATATTAGAATTTATATTTTTTAATTTTTCATAAATTATTAAATATTCTTCAATAGTATGCTTTCTATTCATCAGTTTTAAAATTTTGTTTGATCCGCTCTGTACTGGTAGGTGAACTAAAGGCATTAATTTAGTTGATTTTTTATAAACATTTATTAAATCGTCCGTCATGTCTTTAGGGTGAGATGTTGTATATCTAATTCTCTCCAGCTCATTAAAACTTTCTAGCTCTAACAATAAATCAGATAGCTTAAATTCTTTATTTTCATTTTTATAAGTATATGCGTTAACATTTTGCCCCAAAAGAATAATTTCTTTAGCTCCACTTTGAACTATCTCTTTAGCCTCACTTATGATCTGATCAAAAGGTCTGGAATATTCGGGTCCACGTGTATATGGAACAACACAAAAATGACAAAACTTGTCACAACCTTCTTGGATTGTTAAAAAAGAAGATACTTTGCTATTTTTATTTTTGATTTTACTCAAATAATTAAATTTTGAAATCGTATCAAACTCAGTCTCTTCTTTTTTTTTCTTATTATTTATATGCTCTTCTATAGTATCATTAATTTTATGGTATGATTGGGGTCCAATAACTATATCGATATAAGGCTCCCTCTTTAACATCTCTTGATTTTCTGCTTGCGCAACACATCCAGCTACAATCACGATAGGTTTTTTTTTAGATCTGAAAATCTTTTTTACCCTTCCAATTTCATGATAAACTTTTTCTTTTGCCTTGTCTCTTATGTGGCAAGTATTTAAAAGATAACAATTTGCATCTTCATACTTATCTGTTTTTTCAAAACCTATTTTTTTTACTGAATCAAAAATACGATTAGAATCGTATTCATTCATTTGACATCCAAAAGTTTTAATAAATATTTTTTTTAACATCAAGTTAGTTTTTTTTTTTAACTCCGTATAATTCTAATTTATGATCCACTAAACGATACCCGTACTTGTCTGCAATTTTTTCTTGAAGTTTTTCAATTTCTTCATCAACAAACTCTATAATTTCTCCTGACTTAACATCTATTAAATGATCGTGATGACCTTCATTTAATTCTTCGTATCTTGCTTTTCCTCCTTTAAAGTCATGTTTTGCTAAAATTCCAGATTCTTCAAATAATTTTACCGTTCTATAGACTGTTGCAATACTAATTTTTGAGTCAATTTTTGAAACCCTATTATAGAGTTCGTCTACGTCAGGGTGATCATTTGACTCTGACATAATTTTAGCAATAATTTTTCTTTGCTCTGTAAGTTTAACTCCTTTGGCTAAACACTTTTGTTCAATATTTTCTGACATAGTTAATTTTAACTTAAATAAATAGGATTAATCAAATTCTTTTTAATTTTATATTTTTCACATAACTGCGGCACATCTACATATTCAGCAGTCTCATATTCTTTAAAATCATCAAAACTAAAGCAATAATAATCAATTTTTTTTGTTAAAAATAAAGCTTTAATTGTTGATAGTGAGTTTCTAATGCCTGCAAAGCTGCCCGGACCTCTATTAACATAAATAGCGTCTATATCATCTAAAGAACTTTTGTTATTCTTCAAAAATTGATTAATTAAGATCATCAATTTTTCAAAATTAATTTTACTATTTTCATGACTACAAGTATAAATATTTTCACTAACAATGAATGTTAAAAAAATTTTATCTCTAGCAGCATCTACGACTAAGTTATTCATTATAATATTATTGTTTAATTCTAACTCTAAAGCAGAAGAAAAGAATATCAAATATTATTCTAATGATAAGGGTATACTTTCACTAATGTATCACAGGTTTGATGAAAACAAATACCCTTCAACTAATATCCAAATGGATGTTTTTAAACAACAAATTAAAATAATCAGAAATTTAAAATACAATTTTTATGACCCTCAAGACTTAGAAAAAACATTTAACACCCCAAAGGTGAAGAAAAAGATACTTATTACTATAGACGATGCATTTTCTTCATTTTATGAAATTGCCTGGCCTTATTTAAAAGAAGAAAAGATTCCATTTGTTCTATTTGTTTCAACCGAATCTGTCGGCAGAAATGGATATATGACTTGGGATCAAATAAAAGAATTAGAGAAAGAAAGTCTAGCATACATAGGTAATCACTCTCACTCACATAGCCATTTGGTAGATCTAAAAAATGAAGACTTTATAAATGATATTAATGCTGCTTCTTCAATTTTTAATGAAAAGCTGGGGTATAATCCTATTTTTTTTTCTTACCCTTTTGGAGAATATAGCATGCTAATGAAAGAATATATTTCTAAAAATTTTAAATTTTCTTTTGGTCAGCACTCAGGGGTAATTGATACTAGTAAAAATCGCTATGAACTACCAAGGTTTCCAATTAATGAAAAATATGGTGATCTAAAAAGATTTGAATTTTTAATCAATCTTCATCCTTTGCAATATAAAGCTTTATATCCTAATGACAAATATTTAAAAAATAATAATAATCCACCTAAATTTCTAGTGAAATTTTTTGATGAACAAAAAAATATAGATAATATTAATTGTTTTTCTGATGAAGGAAATAAGTGGGAAAAATCAGATATTAATTTTAATCAAAATACATTAAAATTAAATTTTAGAGAAAAATTTAATTTTAGAAGAGGAAGAGTTAATTGTTCTCTTAATGATAATGGAATATGGAGATGGTTTGGAGTTCAGTTCTCCATTAAACAAAATTAAATTAAACTCTCTAGACTGATACTTGAGGGTAATAACTTTGCATCATCAAAGTCTATTAAATTATTTTGTTTTATTATTTGTTGTAAAACTTTGACATATTCTTTCCCAGTTTCTGCATATTTATTTAGGTATTCAGAAAGTATCATACTGTCTAGTTTTTTTCCTTCATCTCTCAATTCAGCTCTAGCAACTCTAAAGTCTTTATAAGATAAGTGTGTATTCAAATTTCTTTGATAGGCTCTTACTGAGGCTTGTAGCACGTTAAATTTCATTACTTTATGTGTTGTGTCATCACCTGCTTCAGAAGGCTTTATTCCCTCACCAGACCAGGTCCATTGACCAAACAATGCGTTACCCTCTTGTGCAAACCTTGATGTTCCCCAGCCCGTTTCTTTTGCTGCTTGTGCGATAGCCATAGAGACTGGAACCTCATCCATTCTAACCTTTAATGTTGATAAATCTTTATTTACTACTCCATATTGTTTGAATTTTGAATTCAACCAAACTTTTTCTTCTTTTGTATTCTTGTTTTTATTCAAAATACTAAAAAGTTTTTTTCTATCCAATTTAATATTATTATTTTCTTTAATTATTAATGGCAAAATAATTTTAATGAATAGATCTTTTCTTTTTTTTGTGTTTTCAATTTTTTTTATCTCGAATGGCAATAATGTTAATGAAATTGGTTTAACTAATTTATTTTTTCTGATATCTTTCAAGCTATAATTTGTTGATTTAAACAATTCTTCAATTGTCGCCGCACTTAATCTTACTGTGTCAGTAGGTTTCTCATCAAATATTAATATATCTTCAAACAAAAAATTTCGATTTGTGAGCTCGCCTGATTTGATTTCTTTTTTTTCTAATAATTTTTTTAAACTACTTTTTGAATTATTTTCAAATTCTAGAGAGGTAAGTGATGTATTTTTTGTAAATTTAATAACTATTGGACTAATAAAAAAAAGGGATACTATTATGGTGCTAGCCAAAAAAGTTCTAGCTAAGTTTACTATATTGCTTTCTTTTTTTTCATTTATTTTTTTGCTTATTATAAAACCTTTTTTATTTAAATATTTTTTTATTTCAAAAATTGAAAAATTATTTTTTATCATGGTTATATTGCGACTACCTCTTTTACCTCAGGTAAATAATGACACAAAAGATTTTGAACACCTTGCTTAAGCGTCATAGTTGAGCTTGGGCATCCCGAGCAACTTCCTTGCAACTCTACTTTGACTACACCATTTTTAAACTCTTTAAACTTTATATCACCACCATCTTTAGCAACCGCAGGTCTAATTTTTGTCTCTAGAATACTTATAATTTTTTTTTCAATTTCATTATACTCTTCTCTTTTCTCTTCAAATAATTCATTGGCAATAACAAATTCTTTTCCTGTTGCATAAAAATCATTAATTAATGAAATGACTATGTGTTTAATATCTTCCCAAATTACATCTTCTTTTTTATTAATAGATAAAAAATCTACTCCTAAAAATACTCCTGTTACTCCGTTGATAGATAAAAGATTTCTTACTAATTCACTGTCTGTATCTTCTTTTTTTGTTACTTCAAAAGAACCACTATTAGACACATTTTTTCCCGGTAAAAACTTAAGTGAGTTTGGGTTGGGTGTTACTTCAGTTTGAACAAACATGAGTTTATATATAAGGGTAAATTTTGAAATTTAAACTAATTAATATATTTAGTTAAAAACCTACTAATTCTTTAATTTCTTTGATTTTTTTTGTCGCAATTTTGTCTGCTTTATCAGATCCTTCTATTAAAATTGCATCTAAATATTTTTCATCTTCTAACAACCTTTTAATTTCTTTTGAAATTGGTTCAATTTTTTCAGTTAGAACTTCTGATAATCTTTCTTTAAATTCAGAAAAATTTTTTCCATTAAACTCACTTATAGAGTTTTCTAAATTTTGGTTTTTTAGACTTGAATAAATCCCTAATAAGTTTTCTGCTTCTGGTCTTTTAACTAAATCATTAGCTTCTTCAGGCAGTGGTAGTGGGTCTGTTTTTGCTTTTTTTATTTTATTCAGTATTTCTTCCTTATTATCAGTAAGGTTAATTCTACTTAAGTCTGAAGGATCTGATTTACTCATTTTTTTTATTCCATCTTTGAGACTCATTATTCTAGAAAACTCTTTTTGTATCAAGGGCTCTGGCACTTTTAAAAAATTTGGTGCATTAAAATCATTATTAAATTTTTGTGCAATATCTCTACAAAGCTCTAGGTGTTGTTTTTGATCATCTCCTACCGGGACATGAGTGGCATCATAGAGTAAAATATCCGCAGCCATTAAAACTGGATAGGAATAAAGACCAATGCTGGCTTTCTCTTTGTCTTTTCCAGCTTTTTCTTTAAATTGTGTCATTCTATTGAGCCAACCTATTTTTGATACACAACTTAAAATCCAAGCTGCCTCTGAATGAGCCGAAACCATTGATTGATTAAAAATTATACTACTGGCTGGATCAATCCCACAAGCAATAAATGTAGCCACGGTTTCTCTTATATTTTTTTTTAATTCTTTAGGGTCTTGTTTAACCGTAATTGCATGAAGATCTACAACACAAAAAATGCACTGATTTTCTTTTTCATTCTGAAGTTCTACAAAATTCTTAATTGCACCAAGATAATTTCCTAGATGAAGGTTTCCTGTTGGCTGAACTCCTGAAAAAATTTTTTTACTCATGCTAGTAGTTTAAATTAATATCACTTCTTTTAAAAGCCTTGATTAAAATTGCAATCAAAAGATAAAACATTAATCCCAATATAACCACACCAACTAGGTAGATACCTTTGAGACTCTCTTGATAGATGAACTTGTCATTAAAAAAATGAATTACATAGTTAAAAAATATTCCCATTAATATTGAAGATATTAAAATTTTAATAAATCTATTTATAAAAACTAAGTTAAAGCTGAATAAGCTTTTTATTTTTAGAAAAATAAATAATAAAATGGCATTGAACCAAGATGATATTGTAGTTGCTATTGGTATAATTATGAACCCAACTTCTTTAAAAAAAAGAATACTTATAAATATGTTCAAAACAACTGATGTTAGAGAAATATAAAAAGGTATCTTTGTATTATGTCTTGCGAAAAAAAAAGCTGAAAAAACTTTAATAAGAGAAAATGCTGGTAATCCAATCGCAAAATAGAATAAAGCTTTTGCTGAGTTTTTAACGCTTAATTCATCGAAAGAACCATACCCAAATAAAGAAGATATAATTTCTTCCGATGCAATAATTAACGCTATTGCTGCTGGAATACTTAAAAACAAACTTAGCTCTAGAGCCTTATTTTGAATTAAATTTATTTTTTCTTTTTTGTTAGCATGAATATGCTTAGAAAGCTGAGGAAGTATTACTGTGCCTATTGCAATTCCTGCAATAGCAAGGTTTATTTGATAAACTCTATCCGCATAATAAAGATAAGATACTGCACTAGCTTGAAAAGATGCAATGATTGTTCCTATCAAAATATTTATTTGAGTAACACCAGAAGAAAAAATACTAGGAAGTAATTTTCTAAAAAAAATTTTAACTTTACTATCAATCTTAATATATAGTTTGAATTTAGGTGAAAAATATTTTTTTACAAAAAAGTATAAAAATATAAATTGTAATATTCCTGATAAAGTAACCGCATAAGACAAATAATATACTAACTGGTCATTTAAAATTTTTCCAAAAAGCAGCACTCCAATTAAAAGAATATTCAAAATGATGGGTGCAGCTGAAGCTATGGCAAATTTATTATGTGAATTTAAAATGGCAGAAAAAAAAGATGCCAAACTAATAAACATTAAAAAAGGGAATGTAATTCTCGTCAAAGTTATCGCTAATTCCATCTTTTGGTAATCACCTTCAAACCCAGGTGCAATTAAAAAGACAAATAACGGCATCAAAATTTCAATAACAAGAACTAAAAAAAATAGCCCTACAATAAGTAAATTGAAAATATTATTCGCAAATTTTTGAGATTCTTTTTTATTTTTTAATAACGATGAGTAGCTAGGTACAAATGCTGCATTAAATGTTCCTTCTGAAAATAATCTTCTAAATGTATTTGGAATTCTAAATGCTACAAAAAAAGCGTCCGCTAAAGGACCTGCTCCGAAAAATACTGCTATAAGAATGTCCCTTGCGTAGCCTAACAGTCTACTAATTATAGTAAAAAAGCTAAATGTGCCTGTTGACTTAATAAGGTTCATAAATCATATTAGTCTTAAATTTGCTGCATTTGTATACCTAATTAACATAAATGAAAAAAACTAAAATAGACCATTACACTGACAAAGAAGCATTAGAATTTCATAGTTTAAATAAGCCAGGAAAAATTGAAATAAATTCTTCAAAGCCAATGACGACCAAGAGAGATTTAGCATTAGCTTATTCTCCAGGTGTGGCCGTTCCTGTTCAGGCTATTTATGATAATCCAGAAGCTGCCTACGATTACACTTCCAAAGGAAATCTAGTTGCTGTGATAAGTAATGGCTCCGCAATTTTAGGTATGGGTAATTTGGGAGCATTAGCCTCAAAGCCTGTAATGGAGGGAAAGGCAGTTTTATTCAAGAGATTTGCGGATATAGATTCTATAGATTTAGAAATTGATTCCCAAAATGCTGACGAAATTATTAATAGTGTTAAAAATTTTGCATGTAGCTTTGGTGGAATTAACTTAGAAGATATAGCTGCTCCTGATTGTTTTATTATTGAAGAAAAATTAAAAGAAATTTTAGACATACCCGTTTTTCATGATGATCAACATGGTACAGCCATAATAACCACAGCAGCATTACTTAATGCTTTGGATATCAGTGGAAAATCAATAAAAGATATTAAGGTTGTTGTTAATGGAGCTGGTGCATCTGCAATTGCTTGTACAAATTTATTTAAGAATAGCGGTGTACCAAATGAAAATGTAACTATGGTAGATCGTCAAGGAGTAATTTATAGAGGAAGAACAGAGGGTATGGACCAATGGAAATCTGCCCATGCAATTGATACAAAAAATAGAACGTTAGAAGAAGCTATCAATGGTGCTGATGTATTTTTAGGGTTGTCTGCAAAAGGTGTCCTTAAAAAAGAATTAGTAAAAACTATGGCTAAGAACCCAATAATTTTTGCTTGTGCCAATCCAGATCCAGAAATAACTCCTGAAGAAATAATGGAAGTTAGAGATGACGCCATTATAGCAACTGGAAGATCTGATTATCCCAATCAAGTAAATAATTTAATCGGTTTTCCATACATCTTCAGAGGGGCTTTGGATGTAAGAGCTACTACAATTAATGAGGCAATGAAAGTAGCTGCCGCAAATGCAATAGCAAAATTAGCCAGAGAAGATGTTCCAGATGAAGTTGTTGCAGCAATGGGTGGCGATCGTCCTAAATATGGAAAAGATTATATAATTCCATCCACTTTTGACCCAAGATTAATTAGTGTAATTCCTGCTGCTGTTGCAAAAGCTGCAATGGATAGTGGAGTTGCGAAAAAAGACATAAAAGATTTTGACATTTATAGAGATCAACTCAAACAAAGACTTGATCCTTCAGTGACTATCATGCATGGTATTAATTCTTATATTAAAAAAAATCAAAAAAAAATTGTTTTTGCAGATGGAGAAGATGAAAATACTCTTAAAGCTGCAATTGCATTTAAAAATTCTAAATTAGGAATTCCAATTTTGGTTGGTAAAAAAGAAAAGATTAAAGAAAGAATAAAAGAAATTGGCTACAATGAAAATTTTGATATTGAAATAATAAACTCTCATGATTCTGAAAAGCGAGAAAAATATGTGAGTTTTTTGTTTAAAAAGATGCAAAGAGAACAGGGCCTTTTAGAAAGAGACTGCGATAGACTGGTGAGAAATGACAGGGTTATATGGGCGTCTTGTATGGTTGCATGTGGCGATGCAGATGGTGCTGTTACTGGAAATACCAGAAGGTTTGGTGCATCCTTAGATAAGGTCACACAAGTAATAAATGCCAGACCAGGTGAAATAATGTTTGGTTTAAATATGGTTGTTTCAAAAGGAAAAACTATTTTCGTTGGAGATACTAGTGTGAATGAATACCCAAGCTCAGAAGAGTTAGCAGAGATTGCAATATCTGCCGCAAGGGTAGTTAAACTATTTGGTTTTATTCCCAAAGTTGCTTTTGTTTCCCACTCAACTTTTGGTCAACCCCTTACAAGTAGAACTAAACATATCAAAAAAGCAGTTGAAATTTTGAAAAATAAAAATGTAGATTTTGATTTTGATGGAGACATGCAACCAGATGTTGCTCTAAATGCTGAGTATAAAGAGCTTTATCCTTTTTCTAGTATTGTTGGAAATGCAAATATTTTAATAATGCCGGGACAACACAGCGCGGCTATTTCATATAAAATGATGAAAAGTTTAGGTGATACAAAGGTGATTGGACCCCTACTAATTGGTTTAGGTCAGCCGATTGAAATAGCACCTTTAAGATCTTCCACATCAGAGATAATAAACCTAGCCTCTGTAGCTGCCTACTCTGCTGATGTAATTGATTATATAAAGAATTAATTCTTTTGAACTCTCAAGTCTTCAACTAAAACAATACTTGCTATAACATCTTCAACATCAAGTATTTCTTTTGCTTCACTTATCACTTCTTTTCTCTCTTCTCCTGTTAGAGAAATTCCATAAATAAATATTTTTTTCTTATAAGTATCTATTTGATAATTTGTTGCCTTAACTTTTTTATTGAATATTAGAGCCGTACGCAATTGGGAAGTTATCAACAAATCTTTGGCTGATTGTTTAAAATTAAATTTTTCTTTTATTTTAATATCATTTCTAACAGACCTAACTCCTTTGGTTTCCCATGCTAATTTTGTAATTTGAAGTTTTTCTTCTGGGTTATCAATTTTTCCCGTTAAGAAAATTCTACCATCTAAAACTTTTGTACTTACGGATATTAAGTAGTTTTTATCCCTTAGCACCAATCTTGCTGCTAAGTTTTTTTGCATTACTGAATCATCTATTTGAGTGCCTAAAGATCTTGGGTCTAAAGCAAGACTGACACCTGTTCCAAAAATACCTTTTGAACTTATCCCAACACATCCTGTGAAGATTAAAAAAATTAAACTTATTAAAAAAATTCTACTTTTCATTTTTTAGTTTTAAACAATAATTGTAAATTTCTTTTTTGGGCACATTCGTGTTTTGACTAATTAAATCAGTAATATCTTTAATGCTTAATTTTTTAATCATTTTTTTAATATTTTTTTTATCAGATTCTTTTAAAATTAACGAAGAGTTTTTTTCCTTAAGATTTTCAGAAATAACAATAGTTAGCTCTCCTTTTGGGTCAGATTTAAAGGGTTCCAGTTCGTCAATATCTGATCTGATATATTCCTCATAAAATTTTGTCATTTCTCTACATATTAAAATTTTTCTACCTGAAAAATAATGCTTAATATCTTTTATAGATTTATTAAATTTTCGTGGAGAAATGAAAAAAACAATACAGCTATTTAGGTTTGCCAGTTTTTCAAAATCTTCTTTTAACTTATTATTTTTTTCAGGAAAGAATCCATAGAAAAAGTATTTTTCATTAAAACCACTAATAGAGACAGCAGTTGAAACGGCTGATGCTCCAGATATTGGAAAAATATTAATATTATTTTCTACACACTCGTTAATTAATATTGCTCCAGGATCGGAAACTGAGGGGGTTCCGGCATCAGAAATTAGCGATACAACACAGTCTGATTTTATAATATCCATTATTTTTGATAGATTTTTTTTTTCATTAAATTTATGATTTGAAATTAACTTTGACCTAATTTCGTATCTATCTAATAAATTTTTTGAAGTTCGTGTATCTTCGCATAATATATAATCAGATTTTTTCAATACCTCTAAAGCTCTTAAAGTAATATCACTTAGGTTCCCAATTGGAGTGGCAACAATATAAAGGCCACTTATAACTTTATTATTTTTATTTTCAGTGTGTAGAATCATAACAATATAATCGCTATAATAATAACATCAAAATGAATAAAATTATTAAAATTATATTACTGTTAGCTTTAACTTTTTCATTTTTAATGGGAGAGGTCTTTGCTAGTAAAAAAATTAAGATTGGATTACTTGTTCCATTAACAGGTAAAAATTCTGAAATTGGTCAATCTATAGTTAAATCTACACGACTGGCTATTAATAAAATAGACAACCTATCAATTGAAATTATTCCTAGGGATACTCAATCAAATCCAAAAGGAACTTTAAAAGCTGCAAAAGAATTATCTGAAATGGGTATAAAAATAATTATTGGCCCAGTCTTTAATGAAAATTTAATTTATCTTGATGAATTAGCTGAAGTGACTTTTTTATCATTAACAAATAAGAATAATAATTTCTCAAAAAATATTATTAATGCAGGTATCAATGCTACCTCACAAATAAATACAATTAAAAAGTTCCTAGAGTTAAACGATATAAAAAAAACAATTTTTTTAACACCTGATGCAAATTATAAAAATGAAATTAAGCAAGCTATTTCTGTTACTAAAATAAAAATAATAAAAAACTATATTTATAATATTGATCCAACTAAACTTACTCAGAAAATTGAGGAGATTACACGTTACGATATAAGAAAACAAAATCTTGAAGACGAAATAGTCAGACTAGAAAAATCAAACCAAATTAACAAGGAAAGATTAATCGAGAGATTGAAACAAAGAGATACTCTTGGCAGTGTAAAATTTGACTCTATAATAATTGCAGATTTTGATGAAAGCCTAAAAAGTGTTACAACTTCTTTATTATATACCGATATATCTCCCAAAAATAAATATTTTATAACTCTCAATCAATGGTTTGATAAGTCTCTACTTGTAGAAGCTAGTGCACAACCACTTTACTTTCCCTCTATAAATAAAAGTAATTATGAGGACTTTTCAGAAGAATATTTTGACAAATTTGATCAATATCCAAATCAATTGTCGTTTTTAAGTTTTGATCTAGTTGGACTTGTTTATTATTTAATAATTCAAAATAATTCAGTTGTTGATGAAAAAATTTTTACAAAAAAAAATTTATTTAAGGGAAAAGTTGGTATTTTTGCAATAAAAAATAATAAAATTAATCATATTCTTAATTTTTACAAAGTTGAAAATAATGAATTCAAAAAAATCTTTTAATTTTTTTAAAAGCTTTATACCGGTGATCTATTTTATATTTTCGTGAAGGCTTCATTTCACCAAAAGTAATTTTTTCTCCTTTAGGTATAAAAATAGGATCATAACCAAATCCATTTTCACCCTTCATAGAAGGCGAAATATGTCCCTCAATTTTTCCAATAGAATTTATAGTTTTTTGATTAGGTCCATAAATAGTTAAGGCACAAATAAATCTAGCTTTAATTTTTTTTATTTTCCAGTTTTTATTTTTTTTATCTAATTCTTTAAAAACTTTATTTATTGCATTAATGAAGTTTCCTTTTTTTCCACCCCATCTAGCCGAATAGATTCCAGGATTACCTTGTAAGACATCAATCTCCAACCCTGAATCATCTGATAAACAAATCATTTTTGATTTTTTAGAAAAATACCTAGCTTTAATTAAAGAATTTTCCTCAAAAGTTTTTCCATTTTCAATGGGGCTTTTAATTTTAAAGTCAGATGTAGAGTAAATTTTAAGGTTTTTAGGCAATAAATCCCTGATTTCCTTCAATTTTCCACTATTATTTGTGCCTATTAATATTTTTGTAATTTTTTTCTTTAACATCTAGCAATTATCAAATTTCATACCATATAAGTCTCAATGGAAAAAGATCAAAACACTAATTCTGAGCCTCAAAATAACGAAGCTGAAGAGATTAAAGCAGAAGAGTTAAATAATGACGCTCAAGTTGATGCTTCAGAAAATAACAAACAAACAAAAGAGTCCACTCTTGAAGAAAAAATTTTAGAGCTAGAAGACAAAATAGCTAGAGCTTTTGCTGAAATGGAAAACCAGAGAAGAAGATTTGAAAAAGAAAGAGAAGATGCTTTTAATTATGGAGGTTTTGCTTTTGCAAAAGAAACCTTAAACTTAATAGATAATTTGGAAAGATCAAAACAGATACTAGAAAGTGATGAAGCCTTAAAAAGTTCAGAGGCTTTAAAAAAAACTTTAGAACATTTTGATATTATAATTAAAGATATGGTTTCTATTCTGTCAAAAAATGGGATTATACCTCTAGATTCAATTGGTAAAAAACTTGATCCAAATTTTCATCAAGCAATGATGGAAATTGATGATGATCAAAAAGAACCTGGTACAATAATTCAAGAAATTCAAAAAGGCTTTATGATGAAAGACAGATTACTTAGACCTTCTCTAGTAGGGGTTTCAAAGAAAACTGAAAATAAAGAAGAAAAAAGTGAGGAAAATAAAGAGAATTAAGACAATTTATAATATTTGTCAGAACTTGTAGATTAAAAATTAACACTTATATGAAAGGTAGGATTTAAATTATGAGCAAAATTATAGGAATAGATCTAGGAACGACAAATTCATGTGTGTCTATCATGGAAGGTAGCCAACCTAAGGTTTTAGAAAATGCAGAAGGTGCAAGAACAACCCCTTCTGTTGTTGCTTTTACTGATGATGGAGAAAAACTTGTTGGGCAACCTGCAAAGAGACAGGCAGTAACTAATCCTGAAAATACTATATTTGCGGTAAAAAGATTAATTGGAAGAAATTTTGAAGACCCTACTGTAAAAAAAGATATTGCAGCAGCTCCTTTTAAAATAGTTAATTCAGAAAAAGGTGATGCTTGGATTGAAGCAAAAGGTGAAAAATATTCTCCCTCACAAATATCAGCATTTATTTTGATAAAAATGAAAGAAACAGCTGAAAAATATTTGGGACAAGAGGTAACTAAAGCAGTAATAACCGTTCCTGCTTATTTTAATGATGCTCAAAGACAAGCTACAAAAGATGCTGGTAAAATTGCTGGATTAGAAGTTTTAAGAATTATAAATGAGCCTACTGCAGCCTCTCTAGCATATGGTTTGGATAAGAAAAAAGAGAATAAAAAAATTGCTGTATACGATTTAGGCGGTGGAACTTTTGATGTATCCATTCTTGAATTGGGCGATGGTGTATTTGAAGTCAAATCGACTAATGGTGATACATTTTTAGGTGGAGAAGATTTTGATAACACAATTGTTGACTACTTAATTGGAGAATTTAAAAAAGATAATGGTATAGATTTAAGAACTGATAAGTTAGCTCTTCAAAGGTTGAAGGAAGCTGCGGAAAAAGCAAAAATTGAACTTTCTTCTGCTGAACAAACAGATGTTAATTTACCATTTATAACTGCAGATAAAACAGGTCCAAAACATATTAATTTAAAAATGACTAGAGCAAAATTAGAAGCTTTGGTTGAAGACTTAATTTCAAAAACATTACCCCCTTGTAAAACTGCACTCAAAGATGCAGGTCTTACTGCAAATGAAATTGATGAGGTTGTAATGGTCGGTGGTATGACAAGAATGCCAAGAGTTTTGGCTGAAGTTAAAAGCTTTTTCGGAAAAGAACCTAATAAAAGTGTAAACCCAGATGAGGTTGTTGCAATGGGTGCTGCCATTCAAGCTGGTGTACTTCAAGGAGATGTTAAAGATGTTCTACTTTTAGACGTAACACCTTTATCGCTTGGAATTGAAACGCTAGGCGGAGTTTCAACAAAATTAATTGAAAAAAATACAACAATCCCTACAAAGAAAAGCCAAGTTTTTTCTACAGCAGATGATAATCAGCCCGCTGTATCAATAAGAGTTCTTCAGGGTGAAAGAGAAATGGCCTCTGACAATAAAATGTTAGGAAATTTTGAATTAGTTGGTATTGCACCAGCAGCAAGGGGAGTGCCTCAAATTGAAGTAACTTTTGATATTGACGCAAATGGAATTGTTAGTGTTTCTGCAAAAGACAAAGGAACTGGAAAAGAACAAAAAATTCAAATCCAAGCTTCTGGTGGATTGAGCGATGAGGAAATTGAAAAAATGGTTAAAGATGCAGAGGCTAACAAGGATGAAGATAAAAAGAAAAGAGAATCCGTTGATGCCAGAAATCAAGCTGACACTTTAATTCATTCAACAGAAAAAAATCTAAAAGAACATGGTGCTAAAGTTTCAGATGCAGATAAGAAAGCAATAGAAGATGCTTCATCTGCCTTGAAAGAAGCAATTAAAGGAACTGATATCGAAGATATTAAGAAAAAAACAGAAACTTTAGTTCAAGCTTCTATGAAATTAGGAGAAGCGATTTATAAATCTCAAGAAAAAAAAGAAGGCTCATCTAAAGATGGTGATAAAAATGGTGAAGGAAAAAAAGACGATAATGTAGTTGATGCGGACTTTGAAGAAGTAAAAGAAGAGTCTAAAGAAGAAGAGGTAAAAGAAGATAAAAAAGAAGAAGACAAAGAAAAAAGCGCTTAAGACTTAAAACAACTATCATCTTAGAGTAACTTATGGCTAAAAGAGATTTTTATGACGTCTTAGGTGTTAGCAAAAATGCAAGCCCTGAAGAATTAAAATCTGCTTATAGAAAGCTAGCAGTAAAACATCATCCTGATAAAAACCCTGACGATAAAGCTTCTGAAGATAAATTCAAGGAAGCAGGCGAAGCATACAGTGTTCTTTCAGATCAAGAAAAAAAGCAAAACTACGATAATTTTGGTCATGCTGCTTTTGAGGGCGGTGGTGGTGGAAGACAAAGTGGTGGCTTTGGTGGTGCTGACTTTACAGATATTTTCGAAGATTTTTTTGGTGATTTTGCTGGTGGTGGAAGGTCAAGAGGAAGAAGCACAAATAACAGAGGCTCTGATTTAAGATACGATCTATCAATTACGCTTGAAGAAGCTTATGAAGGAAAAAAGCAAGATATAAAATTTTCAACCACAGAAAAATGTAATAATTGCAAGGGTAATGGATCTAAACCAGGATCCTCTCCTGACAGATGTACAGTTTGTGGGGGGAATGGTAAAGTAAGATCGAACCAAGGTTTTTTTACTGTACAACAAACTTGCCCTCAATGTGCCGGAACCGGTGAAGAAATTACTAATCCATGTGGTGATTGTAATGGTCAAGGTAACAAACAAGTTTCAAAAAAAATATCAGTAACAATACCGAAGGGTGTTGATGACGGAACAAGAATAAGACTAGCTGGTAAGGGTGAAGCTGGAACCAAAGGTGGAGCTAGTGGAGATTTATATCTATTTATTAATGTTCACTCTCATGATCTTTTTAAAAGATCAGATGAAAATTTATTTTTTGAATTTCCAATTTCTATAGCTGATGCTGCACTAGGTACTACAATTGAGATACCAACAATTGATGGTGGAAGAGCAAAAATTAAAATACCAGACGGAACTCAAAATGGAAAACAATTTAGACTAAAAGGCAAAGGAATGCCTTACATGCGTGGCAGTGGAAATGGTGATCTTTATGTTCAGGTAAATACTGAAGTTCCAATTTCATTAAATAAAGAACAAAAAGAACTACTTGAAAAATTTAGAGAAATTGAGAATGAAAAATCAAACCCTAGTATTAAAAAGTTCTTCCAAAAAGCCAAAAGTTTTTGGAAAAACTAAAAGACTAATTAACCAAAAAAGGCTAATATTTTCCTAGATGAAAAAAATTAACTTAGCAATCTCTGGCTGTCTTGGAAGAATGGGCCAGCAACTAATTAAGTCTTCTAAATCTAATAAGAACTTTAAATTAGTAACACTCACAGAAAACAAACCCATCAATAAGAAAATAGCTGGTATTAACCTTGATTTAAATACGGAGCTAGCTTTTAAAAAAACTGATGTGATAGTGGATTTTACGGTTCCCAAATGTACTCTCGATATTCTTAAAATTGCATCAAAACTTAAAAAAAAAGTAGTTATTGGAACAACTGGTTTTACTCAAAAAGAAGAGTCTTTGATTAAGAAATTTTCAAAAAAAATTCCCATATTAAAAGCTGGTAATATGAGTTTGGGTGTTAATTTATTAATGTATTTAACTGAAATAGCTTCAAAATCATTAAATGAGGAATATTTAAGCAAAGTATTTGAGGTTCATCACAAGCATAAGAAAGATTACCCCTCTGGAACTGCTTTAATGCTTGGAAAAGGTATCGCTAATGGAAAAAATAAAAATCTTTATAATTTAATTGGCAAGAAATTTTTAAATAGGAAGTCTTTTCCGTATGGGAAAAAAATTAATTTTAACTCAATTAGAAAAGGCGAAATTATTGGAGAGCATGAGGTTACATTTTCTAGTGGTAAAGAAATAATAAAATTAAATCATGAAGCATTTGATAGAGCTCTATACTCAGATGGTGCTTTAACTGCTGCAAAATGGCTTATAAATAAAAAGCCTGGACTTTATTCAATGAGAGATTTATTGAATTTTGAATAATGGATAAAAAAGAAAAAGCCAAAAAAATACTTAAAATTTTAAATAAAATTTATCCAACTACTCCTATTCCTCTAGATCATAGAAACAAATTTACTCTTTTAACATCAGTTCTTTTATCAGCACAGTGTACCGATCTAAATGTTAACAATGTAACTAAAAATATATATCAAAAATATTATAAACCTGAGCATTTTGCAAAATTGGGTAGAAAAAAAATTGAAAGATTGATTAAGAGTATCGGTATCTTTCGGGTTAAAGCAAAAAGTATTTATTTAATGTCTAAACAGCTTTTGGAAAAGCATGCTGGCAAAGTACCTAAAAGCTTCGAGGAACTCGAAGAACTACCTGGTGTGGGCCATAAAACTGCAAGTGTAGTCATGTCTCAGGGCTTTGGTATACCAGCTTTTGCAGTCGATACACATATTCATAGGTTAGCTCAAAGATGGGGCTTAACAAATGGCAAAAACGTTATTCAAACGGAGAAGGATCTAAAAAAATTGTTTCCTAAAAAAACATGGAGTAAATTACATTTGCAGATAATTTATTATGGAAGAGAATTCTGTAAAGCAAGAGAGTGTTATGGTTTGACTTGTAAAATTTGCACGACTTGTTATCCTAATAGAAAAAATCCAGTTAAAATAAAAAAAACTTAATATGAAAATACTTGGAATAGGTAATGCAATTGTTGATGTTATATGTAAAGTGGATAACCAATATTTAGCAAATAATGGGTTAATTAAAAGCACCATGACGCTAGTTGATGAAAATGAATTCAAAAAACTTTTATCTACACTAAAAATTGAAGAAACTGTATCTGGTGGATCTGTTGCAAATTCTATTGTTGGTCTATCTCAATTAGATAATAATGTAGGATTTATTGGAAAAATTAACTCAGATAATTTAGGTCAAAAATATGAAGAGGGCTTAATTAAAGAGAAAGTTCAATACTTTTATAAAAAAAAAGAAGAGATTTTACCAACCGGAACATGCTTAATTTTAATCACCCCTGATGCAGAAAGAACAATGGTAACTTTTTTAGGTATAGCGGGGAAAATTAGTGAAAAAGATATTAACGAAAAGGCTGTAAAAGAAAGTGAAATGATATTTTTAGAGGGCTACTTATGGGATGAAGGTGATCCAAAATCTGCATTTGATAAGGCAATGTTGCTATCTAATAAAAAGGCAATGTCTTTATCAGATCAATTTTGTGTAGAAAGACATAAAGAAAGTTTTTTAAATCTGGTTAAAAATAAACTTGATATTATTTTTGCTAATGAACAAGAAATTAAATCATTAATCAATGCAAAAAATTTTGATGAAGTCATAAAATTTGGGAAACAGTTGGGGAAACTTCTTGTCATTACTCGGGGAGAAAAAGGAAGTATTGCTATAAAAAACAATGACGTTGTAGAGTGCGAAAGTAAATCAAATTTAAAAATTTTAGATTTAACTGGAGCTGGAGATTTGTTTGCTGCAGGTTTTCTTCATGGTTTTATTAATAATTTTTCGGTAAAAGAGAGTCTTGATAAGGGCACAGAAATGTCTTCAAAAATAATTCAAAAGGTTGGAGCTAGACTGGATTAGTTCCATTTTACTCAATAAAATAGCCACTTTGCAGGCTTAGTATAAAATTATCGTCATTAAATTTATTACTTATCTTTTTTCGCAGTCTATAAATATGTGTTTCAACGGTGTGCGTTTCCATATTTGGTGAATAGCCCCAGATATTTTTTTGTAAGTCTGAAACATCATGTTTTGTTTTTGTCTCTTTTAAATATAAAATAATCTCAATTTCCTTTTCAGTTAACTTTAAACTCAAGCTATCTTTAGAAAAAAATTTTGAATTTAAATTTAGCTCATAACCTTTAATATTAATTTTAGATTGATGATTAAATTTTAGTTTAATTAATTGAATATTAATTAATTCTAATAATTTATTTAGAGGTAAAGGGAAATCATTAAAGTTAAATAAATTTAACTGAGTTATATTTTTAATTGATATTAATTTTTTGTTAGAGCTAGAGATTATTAAATTATTTATTATATCAAAACCAGAACGCTTAATAAAATCATCTTCATTTGCGTATTTTATAATTTTAAAAGATAAATTTTCTTTAATCTCGTCCAAGATTTCATATAGTGAATTAAAATTTATAATAAAAACATTTTGTTTAATCATAATTAATATTGCCTATGATAATTCATGTAAAAAATAAAAACACCCTTTTAATTAGAGATTTTAAGTTCAAATGCTGTATTGGAAAAAATGGCTTAAATTCTAATAAAAAGGAAGGTGATGATTCAACACCAAGGGGCTTATTTGATTTAAAAAAATTATACTTTAGGAAAGATCGAGTTGGTAATCCAAAGTGTAAAATTAAAAAAAAAATTATTAAAAAAGATATGGCTTGGTGTGATGATCCAAACCATAAAAAATATAATGAAGAAATTAAAATATACAATAAAAACCCTAGAGAAAACTTATATAGAGCTGATCATAATTATGATTACGTAATTTCAATAAGTCATAATGATCGTAAAATTCCAAATAAAGGAAGTGCAATATTCATTCATTTAACAGATGAGTACAAACCAACTGCAGGATGTGTAGCTCTAAAAAAAAAAGATTTTGAAGTTTTATTAAAACTAATAGATAAAAAAACTAAAATAAAAATTGGTTAATCCCTATTACCAAATATTTTTGAACCTATTCTAACATATGTTGCATTATTTTTAATAGCACCAAGATAATCTCCCGACATCCCCATACTCAAATCTTTAAAGTTTAAATCTTTATTAATTTTATTCATTGCAGAGAAATAATTTTCTGTATTTTCATTGTTTGGTGGGATGCACATGGTGCCAACAATATCTAAATTTAAACTTTTACAAAATTTATAAAAATCAATCAGTTGTTCTTTGGGTATCCCCGATTTTTGATCTTCCTTTCCTATATTCACTTGTATGAATATCTTTGGTCTCTTACCCTGTTTTACTTGCTCGTCAGCAATTTTATTGGCTAATTTTTGGCTATCTAGTGAGTGAATATAATCAAATATTTTTAATGCAAATTTAACTTTATTTGTCTGAAGCCTTCCAATCAAATGAAGATTAATATTGATATTTTTGATCTTTATCTCAGTCCACTTATCTAGTGCCTCTTGAACCTTGTTTTCACCATAATGAAGGTGCCCATATTCTATTAGTGGTAAAATGTTTTCAATTGGAAAAGTCTTTGATACAGCTATAATTTTAGGCAATCTACTCTCAGTTTGATGATTTACTTTAGATTTAATAAGGTCTTCTATATAAATTAAATTTTTAATAGTATTATGCATAATAGAATTTTAAATAAATATTACTTTATAAATAAATTAGATCAAAGTCATTTAGAGAAACAAGATAAGAAAACAGTTATAATTTATAGAAATTACAATCAAAAACCTGATAAAAAATTAATTTTACAGTTAAAGAATTATTGTAAAAAAAAAGGTAATAAATTTTTAATTTCAAATAATATAAAACTGTCAATAAACCTTGATTTAGACGGTGTTTATATTCCCTCTTTTAATAAAGATAAAAAACATCTTTCTTACTCTTACAAAAAAAACTTTATTATTTTGGGATCTGCTCATAATGTTAGAGAGTTTAGAACTAAAGAAACACAAAATGTTCAAGGTATTTTTTTATCTTCGATTTTTAAGAAAAATAACAATTACTTAGGAATTAAAAAATTCAGATTATTTTCTCGTTTAACTAACAATAGAATTATAGCTCTTGGTGGAATTTCTCAAAAAAATTTAAAACAACTTAATTTAATCAATTGTTTTGGTTTTGCTGGTATTTCTTTTTTTGAATAAAAAAAAGGCCCCAAAAGGGGCCTTTTAAAATTTATTATCTTCTTATACTAGAATGCAAATGATAACACGATCTCAGTGTGTTTGTCATCTGTACCAGAAGTACCTAGAGCTGAATCAGTAGTCGACGTAGAGCCTTTGATTGCCATAGATCCCATAGTGTATGAAGCACCTATTCCAGTAGATTCTTGATCAGATTTAGTAGCTGTGTTGTAGCCCACATCTAATTTAGAAAGACCAACTGATAAGTTGTCGTTTACTGCAAAAGTAACACCATAACCTAAACTGTCGATGTCATTAGTTCCAGCAACTTGCGCAAGTTCTGTGTATTGAACTGCAATAGTAGCACCAACTTCAGATGAATACTTAGCGTAAGTAGTCATTTGTCTATTAGTTTCAGTAGCACCAGAAATGTTACCCCAACCTATACCAGCTTCTAAACCATCAGCAACTGTACCTGAAACGGCAATAGAAGTAGATGACTCATGAGCAGTAGAAACTACTCCACCAGTAGATGTAGAACCATTTTTGTTATAAGCAGCACTTACAGTATAACCTGCAACCGATGTTTTATAACCAAGTGTTCCAGATGTTGGGAAAGATACAAGACCTTGTCCATCACCACTCATATCGTCGTAAGCTTGTTCAGCACCAGCTGTAGGAATTTTGTCTTTTATAGACTGAATTCCAGTTGAAGCACTACCATTATCAAAGTAAGCAGTACCAGCATCACCCATATCAATGCTTATTCCTGAAGATGAAAACGCGGCGTCATCCATAATGTAGAACATATTAACATTCCAGCCATTATCCATTTCACCACCACCTGAGAAAGTAATTCCTCTACCCATTGTAAACGGGTTTCCAGAAACTTCATCAGTATCTTCAGATGTATATTTAATTGAAGCACCACCTGTTACGTCTAGAGTTCCAGCGTAAGCAGAAGTTGCAACTAGAGATCCTGCTAAAGCAGTTAATCCCAATTTTTTTAAGTTGTTCATTTATTCTCCTATTTGTTTTTATTATATAATAAACAAGGTATTTATATTTTGCTTTTACCCTAAGTGTTATTTTTTATGAATATGTTAATATTTTTTAGTAAACTGTTGCATTTTTGCCACTTTTAATGGCTTTATTTGCTAGATAAAACTGCTTAATTAAGCCTTATATTAACAATTTATTCAAAACTATGTTAATTAGACAAGCATGTCAGAAAATTTTATTTATAGCAAAGCTAAACAATTAACCTTTTTTACTCTCATTGTCTTATTTTTAATTTCTTTAAGTTCATGTGGAATTTATAAAAAAACAGATGCTCGTAAAGTTTCCCCAAATCCAGACGAAAGAGTACAACAAAATATCGAAAAAGGTAAAGGGTTTAGGCTACTAGGAAAAAAAAAACAGGCTGGAGAATTTGATTTTGCAACCTCAAATGAGTTATGGAGAGCAACCCTTGAAACTTTAGATTTTATACCCTTAACCACTGCAGATTATGGCGGAGGAATAATTATTACTGACTGGTATAATAACTCTAGCGAAACAAATGAATCTTTAAAAATCTCTGTAAGATTTCTTACCAATGAAATTAGATCAGATGCTTTATTGGTTAAAATATTTAAAAAAGAATGTGCTACCATTCAAAGTTGTAAGATTTTACCAGTTAAAAATAATTTAAATACTGAAATTAAAATTGCAATTTTAAAAAGAGCTACTTTATTTAAAAATAATATGCCAACAAAACCCTACATACTTAACGATGGTGACAACCAATAAAAATATTTAATTTTTTATATCAAAGTGGACAGATACAACTTTAAAGTTATTGAAGAAAAATGGCAAAACCACTGGGATAAAAATAAAGTTTTTAAGACAAAAGTTATAAAAGATAAAAAAAAATTTTACTGTTTGGAAATGTTTCCATATCCCTCTGGTAAAATTCATATGGGGCATGTAAGAAATTATACCATTGGAGATGTTCTTGCTCGCTACAAATCTCTGCAAGGCTTTAATGTACTACATCCTATGGGCTGGGATTCTTTTGGTATGCCAGCTGAAAATGCTGCGCGTCAAAATAATTTAGACCCCCAGACTTGGACTGAAGAAAATATTCTCACAATGAAAAACCAACTTAAAAAATTAGGTCTTTCTATAGATTGGGATAGAGAAATCTCAACAAGTTCTCCTAATTATTATAAGCACCAGCAAAAAATCTTTTTAGATCTTTATGATAAAGGATTAGTTTATAGAAAAGAAAACTACGTTAACTGGGACCCGGTTGACGAAACTGTATTGGCCAATGAACAGGTAATTGATGGCAAAGGCTGGCGATCCGGCGCTCCAGTAGAAAGAAAGAAACTTAATCAATGGTTCTTTAAAATATCAAACTTTTCTGAAGAACTTCTTAATGACCTGAATACTCTTAATAATTGGCCCAATAAAGTAAAGACGATGCAAAAAAATTGGATTGGTAAATCTTTTGGTTGTGAAATTGATTTCAAAGTTAATGGAAACCCAGAAATAAATGCCATTAAATGTTTTACTACAAGGCCAGATACTCTATTTGGGTTTTCTTTTTTAGCTGTTTCTGTTGATCATCCTTTATCAAAATTTTATGAAAATGATAAAGATTTTATTGCCTTTAAAAAAAATTGTTCAAAAACAGGGACAACAGAAGAATCAATAGCTCAAGCTGAAAAAATTGGTTTTAAAACTGACCTATTAGCGACTAATCCGCTGGATGAGTCCATCAAAGTTCCAGTATATTTTGCTAATTTTGTTTTAATGGATTATGGATTTGGTGCTGTGTTTGGCTGTCCCGCACATGACCAGAGAGATTTAGATTTTGCTTTAAAATATAAACTAAAAATCACCACTGTCGTCAAGCCTGTTGATGAGAATCATGATTTTGAGGTTATTAATAAGGCCTATACTGGTGGTGGAACAGTTTTCAATTCTAAATTTTTAGATGGGTTAAAAGCTCCTGAAGAATCAATTCTAGAAACCATTAAAATATTAGAAGAAAAAAGATTAGGGAAAAAAAAAATTAACTTTAGGTTAAAAGATTGGGGAGTGTCTAGGCAAAGATATTGGGGCTGCCCAATCCCTATTGCTTATAATAAAAATAATGAAATTGTAAAAGTTCCTTTAGAAAGATTACCAATAGAGCTTCCTAAAAAAGTTGATTTAAATTCTAATGGAAACCCACTGGATCACCAAACTGAATGGAAAAAAATTATAATTGACGGAGAAGAGTGTACGTTGGAAACAGATACTTTAGATACTTTTGTGGATTCTTCATGGTATTTTTTAAGATTTTGTTCACCACAAAATAACGAGGCTAGCTTTGATATTGATGAGGTAAATTATTGGATGCCTGTAGATCAGTATATAGGTGGCGTCGAACACGCAATACTCCACCTTTTGTACTCTAGGTTTTTTTTAAAAGCATTAAATTATAAAAATGAAAAGTTAAATGAAAAGGAGCCATTTAGAGGTTTATTTACGCAAGGAATGGTTTGTCACGAAACATATAAAGGCCAAAATAATAAATGGCTTAGTCCTGAAGAGGTAGTTTCTGAGGATGGAAAAAATTTTTATAATAAAAAGAAACCTGATGAAAAAATTATTGTAGGACCCATTGAGTCGATGTCAAAATCCAAAAAAAATACTATTGATCCTGAGGAAATAATAAAAAATTACGGGGCGGATGCGGTACGATTATTCATTCTATCAGATAGTCCACCTGAAAAAGATGTTCAGTGGTCTGACCAAGGTATGAGCGCTTCATATAAATTTGTTCAAAAGTTTTGGACTCTACATAAAAAAATCATAGAAAAAATTAATGAAAAAACTTATGCTTCAAATGATGAATTAGAAGAGTTTACAAGCCAAATAATAAATAAAATTAACCTAAACTTGAATAAATTTAGCTACAATGTGATAGTTGCAAACTTACATGAAATTTATCATTATTTTAATAAATTAACAGAAGAACAAAAAAATTACTTAAACTTAATAGATAATTATAGAAAAATTTTGACAATAATGTTACCTATTTTACCTCATTTAGCATCTGAATGCCTAAAAGAAAGTGGTTGCAATAAAGAACCTATATGGCCAGAAGTACAAAAAAAACACCTTATAGAAAAAGAATTAAATATAGTAGTTCAAATAAATGGCAAAAAAAGAAGTGTAATTACAACAGAAAACAATCTTAATGAGGAAGATTTGATAAAAATAATAAATGAAACTCATGAACTAAAAAAGTTTTTAATCGACAAAGAAATCGTTAGGAATATCTTTGTAAAAGATAAACTTATAAACTTAATAATTAAATGAAAATAAAAAAAATTATCATTGGACTAATTTTTCTGACTTTAGCTAACTGTGGATATCAACCAATATATTCCGAGAAAGATAATATAAATTTATTAATTAATAAAATTGAATTAGAGGGAGATAAAAATATTAATAGAAAAATCATTTTGTTAACCAGCCTAAAAGAGGGCAACCTTCAAAAAAATTCATATAACCTAAATTTGAAAAGTGAAAAAAAGATATCCATTATTGCAAAAAATAAATCAGGCAATCCATTAGTTTACAGAACAATTATTAACGTTCAACTTACTTTAAAAAATGCAGATGATTTAGATAAAACTTATAAAAATAAAAATTTCTCTATTAGTTTTACATACAATAATGTCGAAAATAAATTTGATTTACAACAGTATCAAAGAGATATTGAAAATAACTTAATTAACAATATTGTTGAAAAAATTGAAATTTTTCTAAATACTTAGAAAATGATACTAAAATCATTTGAGTTAAATAAATTAAAATTAAATAATTATAATTTTTATTTATTTTATGGAGATAATGAAGGTTTAAAAGAAGAAATTATTATTAGTTTATTTGAAACAAACTACCTAAATAGAATTTACAGATATGAAGAAAAAGAGATATTAGAAAAAAAAAACGATTTTTTTAATACCGCTCTTACAAAATCTTTTTTTGACAATGAAAAACTAATAATTATAAATCGAGCCACTGATAAAATTAGAGAAGTCATAGAAGAATTAGTAGAAAAAAAACCCCAGGATATTAAGTTTATTTTAAACTCAAAAAATCTTGAAAAAAAGTCTACTTTAAGAAAATTTTTTGAAAAAGAAAAACAGGTTATATGTGTTCCATTTTATGAGGATAATAATCAAACTTTAAATTCTATAATTAGCCAGTTTTTTAGAAGTAAAAAAATTCCAATCTCTCAACAATTAATAAATATTTTAATAGAAAGAAGCAGAGGAGACAGAAAAAACTTGAATAACGAATTAGCAAAAATTGAAAGTTTTTCATTAAATAAAAAAAATATAAACCTTCAAGATATAACTAGATTAACTAATCTTGCAGATAACTATGGAGCATCAGAACTTATCGATCATTGTCTTGCTAAAAACACAAGGAAAACTGTCACTATTTTAAATGAAAATAACTATTCCGATGAAGATAATATAATGATTATTAGAACATTGTTAGCAAAACTAAAAAGATTGGCAAAAATCCATGGGTTGTTAAGTGAAAAAAATAATATTGAAAGTGCAATCTCATCATTTAAGCCACCAATATTTTGGAAAGATAAGCCATTAGTAATACAGCAAATAAAAGCTTGGGGAAAAAGTGAATTAGAAAATTTAATTTATAAAACTAATGAAGTTGAGTTTTTAATTAAGAAAAATTCCACTGTAGGTAAAAATATTCTTTTTGATTTTATAATTAACAATTCTAAAAAAATTAATAATAAGATTTTATAATCGTTATTATTTTATTTAACTGATCAAGATCTTTATATTCCAAAACTAAAGACCCTGTATTATTTTTTTTATTTTTTATTAAAACATTCAATCCGATTTTTTCTATAATTGACATTTCTAATTCTTTTAAATTAGAATCCTTTGGTTTTTTAAATGATTTTTTTTGTATTTTAAAAATCTTTACAAAGTTTTCTGCCTGTCTAACAGAAAGACTTTTTTCAATTATTTTATTTGCAACAAATTCAGCATTATTTAATCCAACTAAAATTTTTGCATGACCTACTGATAATCTTTTTTTTTCAATTAGTTTTAAAACAGCCTCTGGTAGGGCTAGCAACCTTAAAAAGTTAGCAATATGGCTTCGACTTTTCCCAATAAATTTGGACACTTTTTCTTGATCATATGAAAATTCTTTAATAAGACGCTGATAACCTCGAGCTTCTTCAATTGCATTTAGGTCATTTCTTTGGACATTTTCAACAATAGCAAATTCTAAAGATTTTAGATCATCCACGTCAGTAATGACAACAGGCACCTCATGTAGTCCAGCTTTTTGAGCTGCTAACCACCTTCTCTCTCCAGCAATAATTTCATATTTTGAACTATGATCATTAGATTTTCTAACAATAATCGGCTGGATAATGCCCCTCTCTTTTATTGAGTTTGTTAAATCTTCTAAACTGTCTTCGTCGAATATTTTTCTCGGTTGAAATTTATTACTCACCAACTCGCTTATGGAAACTTTATTAATATTTATTTCAGTTTTTGTTTCACCTATTAAAGATGACAATCCTCTGCCTAAGCCTTTTTTTATTTTGTTTGTATCCATTATGCTGCGCTCCCTATTTTTTGTTCTTGATTAATAAATTCATCTGTAAAGTTAAAATATGATTTACTTCCAGGGCACGACTTATCATAAATTAAAACTGGCATACCATGAGATGGGGCTTCGGACAGCCTTACATTTCTTGGTATGATGGTCAGGTAAACTTTTTCCTTAAAATAGTCTCTTGCTTCTTTTTCAACTTGTATTGAAAGCTTGTTCCTCTTGTCATACATTGTCAAAAGAATTCCCCTGATCTTTAATTCAGGATTTAAGTTAACTTTTATCCGCTCTATGGTCTTCATTAGCTGTGTTAAACCTTCTAAAGCAAAAAACTCTGTCTGCAGTGGCACCACAAGTGAGTGAGATGAAACCAAAGCCATTACTGTAAGTAAACTTAGTGATGGTGGGCAGTCTATAAGTATATAATCATAGTATCCTCTAGAATCATTTAAATAAGAGGCTAATTTGACTTTTAATATAAAGGCTCTTTCATTATCGCTAGCTGTTTCGACTTCTAGTCCGGACAAATCTACATTAGAAGTGATAATGTCTAAATTTTCAAACTCTGTTTTTTTAATCACCTCTGAAATTGACCTTGTTCCGTTCAACACACCGTAAATTGTGTCACTAGAATTTTCCAGGTTAGATAGGCCAAGTCCTGTAGTTGCATTTCCTTGTGGATCCAAATCAATTACTAGAACTTTTTTTTCTTGTTGAGCTAAACCAGCCGCTAGGTTGATCACTGTTGTTGTTTTTCCAACCCCACCCTTTTGATTTATTACAGAAATAATTTGCATCTAATTTTTTAATTTTTTTTTTTAATATTTTTTATATTTAGTAAAAAAGAAT
>Ga0209709_10000497_pt1 | contig 37564 bp, 43 predicted proteins | sample ArcticOcean_MG_C_2_FD_187435 | JGI IMG/M metagenome (GOLD analysis project Ga0209709, IMG submission 187435) | Marine microbial communities from western Arctic Ocean - ArcticOcean_MG_CB4_136 (SPAdes) (version 2) | ecosystem: Environmental > Aquatic > Marine > Oceanic | place: Arctic Ocean... | reverse complement strand
ACAATTGGGCCAAAGCCGCCTCTCTCGCCGCCGCCAACGCCGCCTCCCGCCCCGCCGCCGCCACCAAAGCCGCCTCTCTCGCCGCCTCTCTCACCGATCCCGCCAATCCCGCCGTCGCCGCAGCCCTCTCCACCCCTAAAGGCAATTGGCAGGCAGCTGCCAAGGCCGCTACCAAAGCAACCAAAGCAGCCGCCAACGCCGCCTCTCTCGCCGCAGACACCGAGTCCGCATCCCCCCTCACCGATCCCGCCAATCCCGCCGCCCAGCCCGCCCTCGGGCCGCCGCTTCTTGTGCTCGGCACATCCGAATCTGAGCGCGCCCTCGCCCGCCCCACTCAAGACCCGCAACCCGCCGCCACAGCCACTACGCAACAAACGCCTGACGACGATAGTAAACTATCCCTGGATAAACTAATAAACAAACACAAGGAAAACTACGCTCAGGTAGAAACCGGACGACCCGGCGAGGTCGTCCGGGGCTGGTCGCCCCGCTACGGCCCCACGTTCCCGGAACCCTTACGGCTGAGCAGGTACTACCAGGCGAGGGATCAGGCGATTGAGTCTGGCAAGTCGTCCGATGAGGCGGAGGCGGCGGGGAGGGCGGCGGCGGAGAAGGCGGAGAAGGCGGAGAAGGCGGAGAAGGCGCGGCACATCCGGGGTGGTAGAAAGATGGGTGGGTCGACAAGGAGCATTCGTGTAAGCAATAATAAAAATAATACAAAAAAGAAAAATATGCACAAAAAAATAAAGAATTCAAAAAAAAAGCACAAAGAAATAAAGAAATCAAAAAAAATGCACAAAGAAATAAAGAAATCAAAAAAAATGCACAAAAAAATAAAGAAATCAAAAAATACACAAAAAAATAAAGAAATTAAAAAAATATAATTATATTAACTTTTTTATAAAATAATATATTTATTTTTCGTATTACTTAAAAATTAAACTTCTATTTAAAACATAATAATATGGACGTCATAGAATTAAATCCCGATATAATTGAAATAGGAGATTTAAACGAACCGGAAATAAGATTAGACATAGAAGAATCACAGGTAAGACCATCTGTTAATTTTGGAAGCGGAATAGAATTATTAATGAATGATAAAAAAACTGAAAAAAAAGGAACTTCAAGCGTTGAAATGGACGATATATCAAAACTAGAAGATGAATTAAATGATTTATCAGACACCATGAAGACAGAATCAACAAGCAAAAAAATAAGTGAGCCTCTCTCAAATAAAAGTATATTTAGTGGTTTATTTAGCGATAAAATCGATGGAGAAAATGTAAAACAAGTAACACAGGATAATGACGGAAAAGCAAATTTAGGAAGGGCAACGTCAAATATGAATGAAAATAAAACATGGGATGGATTTGGTAAATTTAATAATGTTCCAGTAAATTTAGATAAATTTGATAAAAAGCCAGAATTAACAAAAGAAGAAGAATTAAAAGAAAAATTCAAATATTTAAGAAAACTAGAAGCTTTAGAGAGAAAAGGAGTCACATTAAGTAAACGTTACAATATGGATTCAGATTTACAAGAAATGATAGGAGAATACGAAACAATAGTTACAGAAAAAGAAAGAACAAATTCTATGAAATTTCAAGGAAAAATGTTAATGGCGTGTGTAACTGGTTTAGAGTTTTTAAATAATAAATTTGATCCATTTGATGTTAAATTAGAAGGTTGGGGCGAACAACTAAATGAAAATATAGAGGAATACGATGATATTTTTGGTGAATTACATGAAAAATACAAATCAAAAGCGAAGATGTCACCAGAATTAAAACTTTTATTTCAACTAGGCGGTTCAGCAGTAATGGTTCATATGTCAAATACACTATTCAAATCAGCGATGCCGGGCATGGATGATATAATGAGACAAAATCCAGAATTAATGAAACAATTTACATCTGCAGCAGTAAATACAATGGGAAATAATGGTAATCCTGGTTTTGCAGGATTTATGAACGGTGTATTTAGTAATAATAGCGGTGGTGGTCCATCGTCTCAAAATGATTCGGGTTTAGGGTTTGGTCCGTCGGCGAGAAGAGATATGCCACCGAATATAAACGAAGGTCCTCCACCACCACCGGTTGAAACAAAATTACCCGATAGAAGTGGAAGAACACAAAATTTATCAAATAGACCAGATTTAATGTCTGCGCGCGGGGTTTCAATAAACGAAAACGAAGGATATACAGATAATGAAGAAAGAATTTCTAGACCAGAAATGAGAGGTCCGTCGTCAAAACAAAGCGAAATAAATTCATTATTAAGTGGTCTAAAAACAAAACAAATAAATGTTGATAATAAAGAATTATCAACAATTAGTATAGATGATTTAAAAGATTTAACAAATGCTAAAGTTCCAAAATCAAAAAGAAAACAAAAATCTGATAAAAATATAGTATCATTAGATATATAATAAATGACCATTATTTTTTAAATTAATTAAAGTTACAGCATATTGCAGTAAATGTTGTTTTTGTTTCATAGAAAGACATTTATAAGGAACTTGTGAAATATTTGAAGTTTTGTCTTTTTGAATAAGAAGAGTGATTTTTTTAGACATTATAAAATATATAAAATATATAAAATATATAAAATATATAAAATATATAAATTTATTATTTTTATATATTTTTTATTTAAAATTAATCTATAAAAATAAACTAATGAATCAAGATTATTCAAATTTAAAAACTCTTGTTATTAATTTAGATGATTACATTGAAAATTATAATAAACAATTACCATATTTAGAAAAAATAGGATTGAATGTAGAGAGAATTTCTGGAATTAACGCTGTAAAAGACGAACATTTGAACCCGTTATATGAAAAATACATTTCAAAGTTCGCATTAAATTTTCAACCGAAAGCAGTGATAGGTTGTGCATTATCACACATATTATCTGCGAAATATATTAATGAAAACTATATCAATGATTACGAATATTTTTTAATAATGGAAGATGATATATTTCCTCTTTATCATAAAGATGAATTTTATAATTTATTAAATAAATATTTGAAAGAAATTGAAGTTTTGGATAAAAATTGGGATATAATACAATTACATAGCGATGCTTTTTTTCCAACCACCGATACTTATGCGACGCACTATATTTGTGGTAGCACTGCTGGATATTTAATTTCTCGTGTTGGTATAGAAAAAACATTAGATATAAAAGTATATAGTCACGCTGATTTTATACAGCATAATTTTTTGAAATTTAATAAGTATAGAGTAAAATCAAACTTATTCTGGACCGATGAAAAAAATAGTGTAAATAGATTTGTATCAGATAAAAATTATAGTTTCTATAATTTATCTTTATATGCAAAAACAAGCTTTCTAGAATTTATTAATAAATTTATACTCTCATTACCGTTGCGCGGAGAGAAAACATATTCAAATTTTTTTGAATTCAAAATAATAAAATTACCATATTTAGAAAAAGAATATACTGCTAACGAAGTATTAGATTATATTTTAGGATTAATATTGATGAAAAAACTAAAACATAAAATAAGTTAAAAGTAAATTAATAAAGAATATCTAATATCTAATATCTAATATCTAATGACCGAAAATAATGACACATTAATATGTGATAAGGGAAATATGATATTGACTTCATATTTATTAGACAATATAAAAACATACAAACTGGCTTTTTCATTAAATAATATTGATAAGTCTAAAATAAATTTGGCAAATTTATTAAGCCATAATATTTATGAATTATTGGATAAAATTAACCCGGATTTGATTGAAAAAATCATAATTTTGAAAATTTATAATGAAGATATGGCAGATGTATTAATAATATTAAAGCATATAGCAAAAGAGGTTGGTCTAAAACAAAAATTCATTCTTTTTAACGCAAAAAGAAAACTAGAGACAGAAAGAAATATAGTATCTTTTGTGAATAAAGACATATGCTTAATAGATGAAAACTTAGCTCAAGAATATTTAGAGTATGTAAATTTAGATAAAAATAAATACGAAGCGATTATTTATAATTTTGGCACAGTAGAAATAAGATTAACCAATGCTAATATAATTGATTTGATATCTGGTAAAAGTACAAATAAATATATAGGTGTAAATTTTGAAACTTGTTTTCAATTGATTTTGAAAGATGAATTACCAATTTATATGGAAAATTTAGTTGGATTAATGATAAAAAAAATATTTTATAATTTAAAAGTATTTATAGAGAAGTTAAAATAATAAATAATAAATAATAAATAATAAATAATAAATAATAAATAATAAATAATAAATAATAAATAATAAGTTATAGATAATTCATATTATTTATTATAATGATATTTCAAAATATTTATAATAACTATTTAACATGTATGAGATGTTTACATATTATATATATATTAATAAATTCATATATAAAATTTAATTCCACAAACCTATTATTATTTATACAAGATAAAGAGTGTTTACCCAGATTAGAATTAATAAAAACTATAACAAAAAAAATAGAATATATAAATATAGTTTATATAAAAATATTTCAAATATTATGTTTAAATGATGATATTCTATTTGACAAGGAAAAAGATTATCTACTTAAATATACAGATTCAGTTCCATTTTTAGAATCAGATATAGATTATAATACTATTGATATATTAGAAAGTAAATATAATATAGAAGTAGATATAAATGAAATATTAAATAGTGGAATAATAAGTGTAGTATTTAAAGGAATTTATAAAAATAAAAAAGTCGTTATCAAAATTATAAAAAATGATATAAATAGAAAAATAATAGATGCTATCTTAGTTATGGAAATATTTATAAAAATAATATCAATAATACCTAATATAAGAAAATTAAATTTAAAAAAATGTATATTAGATAATAAAGAATTATTATTAGAACAAACAAATTTTATAAAAGAAGTAAATAACATACAAATTTTTAAAGAGAAAAATACTAATAATAGAGAATACATATTTCCGGAATGTTATCCAGAGATTACAAATGAATATAATAATGTAATTGTGATGGAAAATATAAAAGGATTAACCTACAATGATATAAAAGATTATGATGATTCTATAAAACAAGAATTTGGAAAACTTCTTATAAAATTTGGCTTTATAAGTATATTATACAATAGTGCGATACATTGTGACATACATCCAGGTAATTTATTTTTTTATATAAATAAAGATAATTCTAATAAACCAAAATATCAAATTGGATTTATTGATTTTGGAATTATAACTTTTCCTTCGCGCGAAAATCAAAATTATTACTATACTTTCTTTAAAAATATTCAAATAGATAAAGAATATGATAAATTAAAAGATATATTATATAATGCTATTATTGAAGAAAAAGATAAATATTTATTAGAAAAAAATAAAATAAACGAAGAAGTAATTTTAATTTTGAAAAAACATGCTTCCGATAAAAGTTTTGATGTTAAATTCTTTTTTTATTTATCACAAACATTAAATAGTTATGGATTATCATTTTGTAAAGAATTTAATCAATTATCTTTATCTTTACAAGTAGTTAATTCTCTAGCAGAAATATTATGTAAAAAAGAAAATTTAAAAAAGTTTCAAGATGAAGTTATTTTATCATTTAATAAAATAAATAAATTATTAGAAATAGAATAAAAATTGATATATTATTATGTATTAAATATTTAAACATAATAATAATATATGAACTATTTATTACTTGATACTAGTTATATTATATTTTATAGATATTTTGCTTTACTTAAATGGTGGAAATTAGCAAAAAAAGATATTCAACTACCAGAAAATCCATATGAATGCCCAGAATTTGTTGAAAAATTTACAAAATTATTTTTGGAACAGATAACTAATATTAAGAAAAAACTTAAAATTCATAAAGAAGAATGTAAAGTTATTGCAGCTAGAGATTGTCCTCGCAAAGAAATTTGGAGAAATTCTATATTTCCACAATATAAAGAAAGTAGATATAAAGATGATGTATTTATGGGAGGAGAGTTTTTCAAATTAGTATATGCAAATGATTTTCTTGTAAAAGCAGGCGTTGATTATATATTTAAATGTGATAAATTAGAAGCTGATGATATAGTTGGTGTTACTAAAAATGAAATTAGAAAAAAATACCCAGAAGCAAAGATTTATATTATTACTAATGACCACGATTATTTACAACTTTCTGATGAAAATACAAAAATATTTAATTTACAATTCAAAAACTTAGTAGACAATAAAAAAGTATTTCCAGAAGCAGATAAAAACCTATTTTATAAAATTGTTTTAGGAGATAAATCAGATTGTATCCCCCCTATTTTAAAAGGTTGTGGACCAAAAACTACAGAAAAATATTATTTAAATAGAAATTTATTTGAAAACGAATTAAAAAAAGAAAACGCCTATGATAAGTATATTTTAAATAAAACACTTGTTAGTTTTTCAGAAATACCTGATAAATTAGTTAATTCTTTTATGGAAACTTATAAAACCGAACTTTCAAATCTTTAAATAATATTAATATATTTATAATTTATTATCTAGATTAGCATCTAAATAATAGAATAATAATTAAGTAAATTTTTTAATGTTGTATTTCTCTTTTTCGTGATGTATTTTTTTGTAATATTTTTTTTACCACCATTTTGAGTATTAGTTTGAGTATTATCTTTTGAAACTGAAGTTATAGGTTTAATAATTTTTGTAGTCATATTTATTGCGGGTAAATTTTTTTCACGTAATTTATTATGTAGATAATTTTTTGTATAATTTATACCTAATGCATTACTCAACATAGTATCTAATGTATTTGCTTTAGTAATACAATCAAATTTATAATTTATTTTATCTTTTGTTGGAATTTTATCTGTAATATTATCTTTATAAATAACTGAAATATCTAAATATATTTTATATGAATTATCAACCTTATCAATTGCTAATCGTATATCTTTTGAATGATTTCTATCTATAAATTCTTCTTTCTGATTTGGTAAATCTAATTCATTTTTCGTTAAATTATCTAATGTTAATTTATTTAGAAGACGAATTTGTACATCTTTAATTAGTGCAACTTTATTATTTATAAATAAATGAGTATTTTTTTCAAAGAAAATTCTATCTATATAATATTTAAAAATTATTTGATCTATATTTTTATTTCTTTCTTCTTGTGAGGTTTTCCGGATAGTCTTATCTATAGCTTCGGGCAATGTTATTAAATCATTAAATGCGTGTTCATTTAGTAAAACGTCTTTAATATTTTTAATATCTAATTTTTTGAATAATTCTTTTTTTTTAATAATAATAAATTGGTTAATTAATTTATTATAGTTTATATGTTCATCAATATAAATTTTATACTTTGTATTAATATTTTTATTTTTTGAAAAAATATCATTATTATATTTTTTATAAATTATACTGTATTCATTCATGTCTTTGATAGACATTTTTTTTCCCTCGTCTCTAGTCTCCTGGTTTTTATAATTTTCAATTGTATTTTTTAATATATTATTTGGATTTAATGTATCAATTAAATTTATATTAAAGGCTATGGTAGAAAAAGTTGGAATTACTTCAAATTCTAATTCATATATAGGTTTAATTATGTCATTAGAAAACGCATTATATAATTCGTCCTCATTTAATTTTATACACTTTATTTTTTTAATTTTTACATAAATTTCCTTTTTTGATAAACTTATTTGGTTACTATTATTATCACTATTATATTTTTCTTGAAAAAATTTATCAACTAAAATAGTTCCTTCTTGTAAATATAAATATTCTAAAAGTTTAAAAATATTGTGATATGTAATTATTTGTCTGAACTGTATATCATTACTTCTTATTTTAGAATATAATTTATCTTTATCATTATCATATTCTTCGTCGCTTAATATATATTTTGCATACTCTATAACTATTTTTTTTCTTTCATCTTCAGTATTATCTTTAATTATTGGCCAATCATGTGATAAATAATTGATTTTTGTATCTTTGTATTTTATATTTTTTTGTAAATTATCTTTTAAATATGTAAAATACCCCTCAACGTTATGTTTATTGTTAATAAAAAGGGTATATTTATTCTTATCGCTTATAGTCATTAAATAATTATCTATATTATGAATTGTTATATAATTTCGTGAGAATGGAATATAAAAATTTTGTTGCGTTTTATCATCATCTACTAGATGCTTTTTAAACATATTATAAAATTCATCTTCATTTGCTAGCTCGTCCATGTGTTTGTTTTTAAAATTTTTCAATTTGGTTTGATATACATTACTATTTCTAATATTATGGTAATTAAATTTATTATAATTTAAATAATGACTAGTGTTTCCCACTTTATATTTTAATTTAATTTCAAAATTTATAGGTTCTGTATCTGTATATGACTTTTGCATAATTATTATATTATAATATGTTAATATAATAATTATTAAAACTTATAGTGCTATATTATTTAACATATTTATTTTATTATCTAATTGTTCTTCTTCGCCAGCACGTTTTAATATATCATACGCTTTATCTAATTCTTCTTGTGAAACTTTTCCATCACCGTCTGTATCCATAACATTTGCTAATTTTTTATATTTATGAGGTAATATACAATATTTACTATTTTCATTAAATACAAAATTGCTTAAAATTATAAAAACGGCTGTTATAATTAATGCTATAAAAATATCACGAGAACCCATAAATGCTATGGTAAAAATTAACACTTCTCTTGCAATATTTTTAAATATCATTTCTTGTCCTTTAGTTAATTTAATTTCAATATATCTTGAACCCAAATTCATAAAAATCATCATTAATCCTAGAAATAATTTACTAGTACTTATATTATTAAAAAATTCATTTGCACTAAATTCTTTAAAACTCTTTATGTTTATTAAATTCTTAAATGTTTTACTATAACTCATTTATATATTTAGATAAAATATATTTTTACTTTTTAGTAATATTTTAAAATATTATTATATTCGTTTTTTATAATAGAATGTATCAATTAAATCCAGCATCATTAGAATCCACTAAAGAAACATTTTTACCAAAAAAAAATACCAAAGAATCTTTTAATAATAATACTAATAAAACATATAAAAATAGAAAATCTGTAAATTTTTCTGAAGATGAAAATTTAGAAAATTTAGAAAATAAAACAAAATTAACAAATATAAATAATTTATTATCAAAATTACATGATAACGATGAAGAAGACGATGACGAAAATCAGTCTGGTTTTAATGTACCTGAAAAAATGACCTCTATGGCTAATGCACATACAAATAAAGATTTAATTAATACAGAATTACAAAAAATGAATTCTAATTCTGATAATAATTTACCTAATAATACTATTTTAGGAAATAGTGGTAAATCACAATACTCTAATTTTCAAGATAGTTATAAATCTAATTTAGAATATTTAAATAATTTAAACGAAAAACAAGGTTTTGCAAATTCTTCGTCGTCTACAAATTTTGATAATAATCAATTAATATCAAAATTAAACTATATAACACATTTATTAGAAGAACAACATAATGAAAAAACAAACCATATAACAGAAGAATTAATATTATACTTATTTTTAGGAATTTTTATAATTTTTGTTTTAGATTCTTTTGTTAGAGCAAGCAAATATATTAGATAAATAATAATTATATTTATAATTAAATAAATATAATTCTTCTACTTTTCTAGTTTTCTAGTTTTTTAAATACATATAGATATTCATTGGTGTAACCGATTGATTTTAGATCTATTTTTTTAAATAATTTAAAATCTTTTGATTTAGCCAAATTTAAAATTTTAGTTGTTACTGGCATATATAAATTAATTTCGTTTTCTCTAATATTATGTGTTTTAAAATTTCTAAATTTTTCATTATAAACAGCATATGGTGTAATACTAGAGTCAACTGTATTATTATTTTCTAATTTTTTAACTTTATATTTTGATATAAACTCATTATTTTTATCAAATTTAACAATAACTTCATTTACTTTTTTTCCATATTTTTCAGGATCATATAATGTATCAGAATCTTTATTTTGGACATATGGTTTAAATTTATCTCTATCTACTAAATTTATTATTAAAAATCCATCTTTTGATAATATACTATAACAATTTTCAAAAAATGTTTCTTTATCTTTTATTTCATAAATTGTTTTTCCTAAACATAAAACATGACTATACGCATCATAATCAAATATATTATTAGTTAAAATATCCCCAGTAATAAATTCACATTTAGGATAGTTTGATTCTGCTTTAGAAATCATTTCTTCTGATTTATCAAATCCTACAATATCATATTTTGCATTTTTAAATATTTTCACCGTATATCCAGTACCACATCCAATATCTAAAATTTTATTACTATTTTCTTTTTTAGATAATTTTTTTATTTGTTCTAATTCATATTCATTTCTTTTTTTATTCAAATGAATTGCATCATAATATTTACTATAAAAATCATCATATACATCCTCGTCTACTTTTTTAACAAATTTCTCTTTATTATCAAAATTCTCGAATGAATTATTATCTGGAATATTATTAAATACAATAGTCATAAATAAAAATATTAAAAATATAATAAACAATTTTTTTATTAAATTCAACTTATTAAATGAATTAAATGTGCTATTAATATTTCTATATGTTTTATTGAAAATTTTTGTAAATACCATTAATATGTATTTATATTATATTTTTTATGTTTTTATTTTATAAAAATATATGGATCCAGATAATATTGACGATGTAAGAAGTGAATTTAAAAATATTACTTTTTCTAAGTTCCAAAAATCTAAAGCACGTCAAGAATTAATTACTTGTATTTATAATTGCAAAATTGAAAATGCTAATTATTGGGCTGCTGAATTTATATGTTCAGGACATTTTCTAGATTTATGGGACATTATTATTTTATATGCTACTAAATATATTCATTGTGGAAATCCTAAATTACCAATTTATTTGAATATGAGATATGATAATTTTACTAGTATTATTAATTCGGGTTATTCAAATAATATTATTATATTGCGTAATAATAGTAAAATTAGAAAATTATTTTGTGAAATTATATGTATTTTATGTTATTCTAACAAAAAACATAATTATCAACAAATTAAATTAAATAAATTGGAAGAATTTGATTTACCTACTATTAGTAATAAATTTAAAGCTCCAAATATTAAATTTATTGAAAATATTTTTAAAGATGATGATCCTAAAGAATTATTTATACCATTTAATGAATTAATTTATAGTATTACTAGTAAAAATATAATAGACGCGTGTTATTGGTATGAATGGATTATTGAATATGAAAATATATGTAAAAAAAAGAAAAAAAAATGTATATGTCAAGGAAGAAGTTATGCTCCTCAGGGAACACATAACGATATTATATGGATAATATGGGACATATTATTTTATTATGCTGATCCAGCAAATTCATTTATAAAAAATACAATATATTTACCAATAATTGATAAACTTATCAAATCATTATTTAATTTATTTATTATTAAATATAAACCCACTTTTAAAACCAAAAGAAAATATATTATTTATTATGCGTTTTCTATTTTTACTGACAATATTGATTTTAACACTAATATAACTAGTGAACATGAAAAAATACAAGCAATTATAGAAAAAATAAATAATCTTTATCGTGAAATTAAAAAAAACGAAGAATCACCTAATACAGATTATCTCTTTAAAAATATAAAAAAAAGTAATATGGAAAAAACCATAGAAAAAATTGAAATAATAAACAATTTATAAAAAAAATTGAATTCAACTTATACCAAGCTATGATATAAGATGACATAAACAATTAATTATGCAAAACGAGTGCTATGTTTGGGTTTCTCTTGATCCACTGCATTGTGTGATTAATTTTTATCCACGCGATATTGCTTATAAAATTGAAAAATGTTATAATTTACATACCGGGTATTTTAATAATCCTTGCATATTAGGTAGCGAATTCTTTAATGCTACTATTTATTTTCATTCTAATCCCGACCAAGACTATTATCAAACTACGCCAGGAAATAATCTTGGATATGCATTTAAACAACCCGGTTATCGCAGCGTAAAAAGAATAGTATTAACATATCAATCTAGTCATGTAGAAATTTTTGGAAAAAGAATTAATAATGAATGGCGAATTACCAATAATCATAATGATTCAGAAAAAACATTTAATGTAGAAATTCCCCCGTATGTAATTATTTATCCGTAAACTTTTATGACAAATATAATTAAAAACAATGAAGTTCCATATGAATATTTGTGTTCTATTAGTCAAGAACTCATGATTGACCCAGTAAAGACAATTGATAATCATACATATGATAGATCATCAATTGAACATTGGTTTAACCCGTTTGGCATTTAAAATGACCGATTATTATTTATAGAATAATATATATTATAAGTATATATGTTTCGAATACCTAAAAATATTAAAATTCTAAATAGACATCGTTTGTATCACAAAAAAGTAATAGATCATTATGAAAACCCCAGAAATGTTGGTTCTTTTAATTCAAAAGAAAAAAATATTGGTACAGGATTAGTTGGTGCTCCAGCATGTGGCGATGTAATGAAATTACAAATTAAAGTGAATGAATCTGGGAAAATAGTAGATGCAAAATTCAAAACTTTTGGGTGTGGTTCTGCAATAGCATCAAGCTCATATGCGACAGAATATATAAAAGGGAAAAATATAAATGAAGCTATAAATATTACAAATTCAGATATTGCAAAACATCTTAATCTACCCCCGGTTAAACTTCATTGTTCTATGTTAGCTGAAGATGCAATTAAATCTGCCATAAAAGACTTTGAAAAAAATAGTAATTATATAAAAAAATAATCTGGTCATTTTAAATACCAAACGGGTTAAAACTCATAATACTTCTCCTCTTACCGGATTACCGTTAGACGATATTACACTCACGTCACATACTGTTATAAAAAATAAGATACATGAATATATTCGTCTTAAAACACTATTTCCTAAAATAGTAATATGACAAATACATAATATTAATTAATCAAATCTAAAAAGAAGCATATGTTTCTTACCACACCCTACCTGTAATGGAATAACTTTTTTTAATACATTTGACTTATTTACTAAAAAAACTCCCTCCCTAAATTTAATACCTAGTTTTTTACTTACTTTTTTAAGTGATAAATTTTTTCCTGAATGTTCACGATAATAATTTTCAACAGGATTCGCAATTAATGATACCATAATAATATATATTATAAATTTATATTTATATTATTTTTTTATATTTTATAAGTCATAATATATTTATATTTTATACACGATAATAAAATAAAATTTTGTATCCATATTTGAAATTATATTTTTCAGGATAATATGATGGATTTTCTTTAAACGTAAAATTTATATTTTTATTTAAAATATTTGTCCAATTAAATTTAGATAATTTAGAATAACTGCTTCCATCAAATTTATAATATTCTTTATTAATTGTTAATACGCTAATAAAATGACTATTGGCTTTAGGGTTATAATGGTCTTTATTTGTTAATATAATACTATCTAGTTTATATTTATATTTTTTTCCTTTCACTTCTAATTCATATTCTAAATTATAATCAATTTTACTTTCATGATCTTCAAAAATTATTATATCATGTTCTTTCTTAAATAATAATTTTAATATATTTTCTATGGTTTTATTTTTTTTAATATTTTCTATATCAATATCTATATTTAAAATATTTAAAATATCATAATTTAAATAATCCATTATTGTTTTATAAAATTCTAACGGATTTCCAGCTTCATCTATATCTGGTAAATTATTACTATAAAATGGAGAAATTTTTTTTATTCTATTATATATTTTCTTTATTAAAAAATTTGTATCTAAATTATATGTTAATTCTTTTAGTTGAATATGCAATTTTTCTTTATTTTTTACATTTTTAAATGTTTCTTGATTATAGGATGCTTCTATATATAAATTAAATATAAACAATAATTTACGCAATTCTTGATCATCCAATCTTGTGTTATCAAATTTTCTACCGGTTATCATTAAATTTCTAAAAAATCTAAAAAATTTTCTACCTTTATCACTAAAAAAGAATACAACAAACATAGTATTAAACCAGCAATTAGAATAAAGTTGCTTGGGTGCTATAAATTTTAATGGATCAAGATGTTTAGATCCCATTAAATTTTTTAATAAAAACTTTTTAACTAGTATATTATTAAAATTTAAACATTTCGGATTCTCTATTGTTCCTACATTAATTTGTAATAAATTATTACATAATCTTATACTTTTATTTTTTAGTGTTTTTAATTGTTTAATATCCAAATTTTATTTATATTTGGCGAAAATGATTTTAATGACTTTCTTTCTCTTTCTGTTAATGAATTATGATATTTTTTTTTATTTGATGATTTAATAGTATTTATTAATTTTTTATATATATTTTTTTTTTTATTTTTTTTTTATATTTTTTTTTTTACTTTTCATTACTATTAATATATTTAAAGATTATTTTTAGCAATAAATTAATAATTAAAAAATATTATTAATTTATATAATGGCACAATCTATAAGAAATTCACTAGATAAATCTATTACTTCTAAAAAGTCTCCGTCTCGTATATTATCTCAGTCTCCTAAAATACAATTAGAAACATTAATAAATACACCAATTAATAGTATTGTTAGTAATACTATTTCAAATAAATCTTCATTAGGCAATAAAGCGTCTACAATTGCTTCAAACACAATAGAAGCTGCTTCTTCTATTTTTAGTTTTAAAAATATTTTATTTATTCTTTTAATAATTTTATTATTATCTTTTTTGGGATTTAATATTTTTACTTATTTAAGTAAAGGAACCAATACGGTTACTGACTTTTTGGGTCCTATTTTTTCAACCACGGGTGAAGTAGTTGGTGATACTACCAAAAATATAGTATCTACTGCTTCAACGGGAACACAAGAAATTGTAGAAACTGGTTCTGATGCTACTAAAAAGGTTATTGGTGTTGCTGCCACCGGAACTACATCCAGCGTCGGGTTTTTACAAGACCGTTTAAAAAAAACTGCTTCAGTTGTTAATCCTGAAAATAATAATAAATTTACTGATAACATAAATAATAATAATAATGCTGAACCAGAACCTATTAGAACTTCTTCTTTACAACAGGGATATTGCTTCATTGGTAAAATAAATGATACCCGTCATTGTGCTAAAGTTAATGAACGTACGCAATGTATGTCTGGTGATATTTATCCTACTAGGGATATTTGCGTTAATCCTAATTTAAGAGCCTGATATTAAAGAAATAACAAGTGATATAATAACAACGTGATTATGAAAAAATAATAGTAACGTATAATCCAAATATAGTAATAATAATACCAATAGCACTTTTATAATTAATTATTTGATTGAATAATAAATAGCCTGCAATTAATGTTATTATAATATTTGCATTAATAATTAAATGGGAATAAGCAATATTTGGAGAAATTTTAAAAGTATATGTTTGGATTAATTTACTAGAAATTAGTAGAAGTGTAAAAAAACCAATTAATAAAAAATCTTTTATGCAAATATTATTCGTCAAATCAGTAACAAAATGTTTATCAAATGGAATGTATAATAAAATTAAAAAAGATGCTAACAAAAAAGAACTCATAACAATGGTCTGGACATTACATTTACTATATGCAATATATTTCATTGTAATAACCGACGCAGACGTAATAAAAGAAGATAATATAGAAAAAAAAATCCATGAACTAGTCATTTTTATATTATAAAAATAAATAAATTGGTCATTTTTATAATAATATTAAACAGTCACCAAGAAAGAAAACAAAAAGAAATAATTTTGAAATTTATTTTGTTTTTTATGTCCTTTTAATTCTTTTACGTTGTGTTTTTTTATGTATTTGTTTATCTTGTTGTTTATGTATTTGTTTATGTGGTTGTTTATGTGTTTGTTTATTATTAATTAATTCCAAATATGGTTTAAAAAATTTCAACATATCATTACTGGTTCTATTACCATTATATTCTTTTATTTTTTTACCCCGTTTAAATATCATAATGCTGGGTAATCCTAGTATTGAATTTTTTAACGAAAAGTAATCTATATTATCCAATTGGTTGTAATCTATTTCTAATAATACAGCACGCGTCTTTATTTTCTTTAATTTTTTCTTTAAAATTTGCCATTCTGGTTTCATATTGTTACAATGAATACATGATTTGCTGAATACAGCTATAAAACAAGTATTTTTTTCTAATAGATCTGCTATTACTTTTTTATCAAATGAATTATTTTTTAATTCGATGATTTTCATATAATATAATAAAATATAATAAAATATAATAAAATATAATAAAAAATAATAAAAAATAATATATTTGTATAATCTAATTAATAATGGTATTAAATTATAAAATTTTAGCAATAGTATTTGTTTTTTTATTTGGTTTATTTTATTACAGTAATTCTTTAAAAATATATGAAAATCTATCTAATAATTCCGAAGAAAATCTATCTAATAATTCGGAAGAAAAAAAACCGTCTAATTACAGATGTCCTAATATGTTAATTGAAAAAGATGGTAAAATTCTATTATTTAATTCTAATATTGCTCTTGTTCCTGGCGTTAATCCTGTTCAATTTAATAATTTAGAAGAGTATGCTGAATTTATTGAATGGCAAAAATCTCAAAATATAGATTGTCCTGTATTATATCTACAATACACCACAGATACACAAAATAATGATTTATTTCAAATAAAACCCTCTATATTTGAAAATTCAGGAGGATTATCAAATACTAAATCCGAAACCTTACCCGGAAAATTATCTAAAGATTATTACGAAAAAAATAAAATGCTTGATGCTACATTAAATTCTACTCCAAATTCTAAATTTAAATTTAATAGTGGTATGTATTCTGGATATGACCAATATAATCAAAATGTCGGGGTTAATACTCCATTAGATTTTTTATATGTTGAAAAAACAATTGAATCTAGAAATCCAATGGATCCTAACTGGGGTGGAAAAAAATATACAAAAAACGCATTAAATAAAGGTGATTATGAAGATAGACAAATATATAGATATAATACTCCAGAAATTCAAACTAATTTTACTGATATTATTAATCATTAAACAAAAAAATACTTAAAGATTTATTATACAATTATTTTATAAGCGTCTGTAGTGTAGTGGTTATCATATTTGCCTTCCAAGCAAGTGTCCCGGGTTCAATTCCCGGCAGACGCATTAATACATATTATAATAGTATAATATGTATTAAAAAATTATATAAAAATAATATTATATTTATACCAATGTTTCTAACAATTACATATGCATTATTATCAATAAATAATATAAATAATATTTTACCACCAATAAATAATATTTATTATACCGCTATAAATATTCCTTTTGCCGGTAAACAAAATATAATTTATGAAAGAAGAGAAAAATTACTATCGGAACTTAAATTATCCGGTAAAGTTAATGTTAACGGATATATTTATTTTAATGAAAACAATCCGCATGAATATACATTAGATGATAATTTAAAATATATAATTAAAAAATATAAATGTAGTTTATATGACCCAATTTATGATAAAAAAAAAGATATTATTTCATTTAAAATAAGGTTAAATTTAATTAGATATACAAAATTTTTAACTTTACATAAGGTTACAAAGGGATTATAGTAAATTTCGTGTATTAGAGAATGAAAATTGAGAAAAACATATAATATCAGATAATAAAACAATTATTAATAGGGTTTGTAGTATGGAAATACAGATTAACTATGCGGGATGGTTATAAAAAAAGTAAAAAATATTTATTATATATAATCGGCGTTTTACATTTTTTCTCATTTAAAACGCCCATTTTGAATGAGATTTTTTTATTATTATTTCCGTTAATATTATATGACTTATAAGAGGACTTATCCACCATAATTCACCTAAATATTTATTTAATTTTTTATCTATATTTTTCTCTAATAAAATAGTTCCTATAAAACTTGTTAATATTCCTACAGAAAATTTCTCTATCCAATAATCTTTTTTTAGATAAATTCTTAGATAATGTAGTGGTGTATGAATTAATAATAAATGTAATTTTGCTATTATTGGTTTTTTTAACCATATATAATGAATAACTGGTGAAATTAAATACTTTAATTTGTGTGGAATATCTTGCGCTATATGATATATTGAACTACCTATTAATAATCTTTTTCTATTTTCTAAATTAATATTAGATATAGCCAGAGAAAAAAATATATTAAAAAATATACTTAATTCTGGTATATCTATTATATCAGTGGCCCCATGACCTATTATAGGTAGTAATAATGGATAACGCATTGGTTAATTATATCTAACTAATTATATTAATCTTTAAATAAAGATTTAATTTCCTCATTTGGATATTTATAAAACAAATCAGGTTGGTCTTCATGGCCATCTTTAATTACTTGAAATTTTCCTGTTGTCGTAGATAGATTATAAATATTGAAATTATCATTTAAATTAAATTTATTTGTTCTTGTTGATAAATTTACACTAATGCTACCTTCTAAACCACTAATTATTCTGTGGAATATACCAGCGGGCCATACTATCATTGCGGCGCCATCATAATAGAGTTTATCGTTTTTATATACTTTATCAGGTGTTACAATAAATGACGCTTTAGTTAATGTTTTTGCATCAAAAATATCAATATATCTTGTTCCTTGTAAAACTAATAAATTATCATCTTGGCCCGAATGCATATACCAAGGACGTTTAATTGGTGGAACTGAATCTTCAACTGGTCCAGGTGAAAGTGAATTTGGACCATGGATTACTCTATCTATTCCGTGAATTTTTGGAATATCAGATGGAACCATTTCATCAAATTTAACTCCTTTTGTCCTACGTAAATTTCTTAACGGAACCAATCTGTACAACATTTTTAAATTAATATTATTAATATTTTATAAATTATCAATCATAGAAGTAATAGTACTTGATAATTCAGTGTATCTTTTACATTTTGAACAATTATCATTATTATTATCGTCTATTAATTTCTCTACATCAATCGTTCTATTACCTTTATTTTCTTCTAGCATATCCATCATACATTTTGCACATTCTAAATTTATAATTTTTTTTGTGTTTGTTAATAAAGTTTTAACTTCTTTCTTTCCGTCTAAACCACCAATTTCTTCTGTTAAACCGCGTAATTTATTTTCAATTGTTTTTAATAAATCATCATCTTTATTAAATTTATTTTGTTTTAATTTACTATTTGTAAATCCTTCTTTATTTGAATTTAAATTTGTGTTCTCTCTAAAAGATAAATTTTGAACTACTCTTTGTTGATAATTAAAACAACTAAAAATTATTATTATAAATAAGACTGCTAAAACAGTATAGGCTATATTTTTATATAATTCCATCTTAAAATTCATTATTATATATACAATTAGAATTTATATTCTAAATTAATAAGTATTCTTTTATATTTTGAACTACATTTTTTGAAATTTTCCGATTTGAACTTTCTAGTTTGAGATAATCTATACATTCTCCATCGTTTTCTAATGCTACTATTAAATTTTTTACAGTTTTATACTTATTTATTATTGCTCTTGCGCTTTGATTACTTACATTAGGCACCTGCATCAACATAATAATATTTATATTCTCTCGGGTAATATTTGCTTTTTTTGCTGTTTTTATTACATTTACATATTCTTCAGATACCTTTTGTGGAGAATCTTCTATTTTTATACATTCTTTATAATAAGAATCTTTGTTATTTTCTCTCAATAATTTATTTACAAAACCATTTATTATTTCTGCCGATTCTATATTATTTACTGAATTTAAAATTGAAAATCCTTTATAATAACTAATAGATACAAGCGACGAATACAAAGTCTTTTTAAATTTATCATTTTTATAATTTATTATATTGCCTTCTATCAAATAATATATATTATGATTTGGTAATGAATTTCCATCTAACCTAAAAGATTGTTCATTATATCTACCGTCTTTTATACTTGATTCTAAATCAGATAATGATTTTCTTTCAATTATAACTAACGTTTTATCATTTTTTTCATCATAAATAATATAATCTCCTAATTCTAAATTTTTTAATTCTATTGTATATTTATTATTTTCATTTAAAACATTCAAATAATTAATTATTTCTTTCGGTTCCCTATTATCAATATATAATTTCATTAAACTAATTAGCCTTTAATTTTTAAATAATTATTTTTATAATATTTACAAAAATAATTATCAACTTAATGAAGTAGTCTTGTGCGTCCAGTGTGGAACGATCCAAGCGTATTAGGACCGGTCCATAAATTTAAATATTTAAGGCAAGCGGCTCCGTCGGCGCAACTTTTACCTAAACCGCAACCAGCATCGCGTGAATTTCCATTTGCTGTAATTTTTCCTCCGATTTTAGTATGTTGGTTACCGGCTGTTAAACCTACTTTATATCCAGCAAGACCAGTAACATTAGGTCTTACATTTGTTGTGGGCGGTAAACCAGCCATACTACCATACGCGCAAGTGTTATTAGTATATAAATTACTTGATCCGATCAAATTTATACGTGGCATCTTTTTTATAATATTATAATATATTTTTTTTATTTTTAATAAAATTGTTTTAATTTATATTAAAAACAATATACTAAATATAAATATTATGTCAGAATCAGTTATGGAAAATTTATGCTTTAAAGATGATAATACTGATAATGAATCTGACCCAGAACCTAATAATATTACTAATGATGATAATATTATTAATTCTGAAGAGTTAGTATTTAATCCTTATAACCCATTAAATAAAGAAATTCAAATTAATCATGTCCAAGAGATTTTAAAAAATTATGGAATTTTTGCTAAACCCTTTAATATGGATCTTTATAAAAGAGCATTTATCCATCGTTCATATACAAAAAAACCTAAACTTGAAAATGATGAATCTAATATTATTATTGTTGAAAAACCAGAGGATTGTTTACCTCTTAAAACCAAATCAAATGAAAGATTAGAATTTATAGGAGATGGTGTTCTTGAATGTATTACCAAATATTATTTATATAAAAGATTTCCTAAAGCAGATGAAGGATTCATGACAGAAAAAAAAATTGCTCTTGTAAAAAACGAACATATTGGAAAATTAGCATTTGAATTAGGATTACATAATCATTATATTATATCCCGTCACGCAGAAGAAAAAAACATTAGAAGTAATCTAAAAAAACTTGGATGTTTATTTGAGGCATTTCTTGGAGCAATATTTCTTGATTTTAATCGGATTGATATTAAAGATGAATATGGATGGTTTGAACATATATTTAATTGTGGACCTGGACTACAAATGGCTCAGGTTTTTCTTGAACATGTCTTTGAAAAACACGTTGATTGGACAAAACTAATTGCTAATGATGATAATTATAAAAATAAATTACAAGTAATAATCCAGAAAGAATTTAAATTAACACCTGATTATGTTGAATTACAAAACAAAACAGAAGGTGAAGTTGATAAAAGTTATATTATGGGTCTTTACATTAGTTTTGGAAGAAATATTCATAACTGCGACATTAATAACGCCATTGACTTTAAAGATTTAAAAACATTCAAAGCAATCCATGAATTATTAGAAAATAATCCCAAATTATTAATATTTATTACTAAATCAGAACATAAAATTAAAAAAAAGGCTGAGCAGTCTGCATGTGATAATGCTATTAAATTAATAGAACAATATAATAAACCTAATTAATTTAGTAAATATATATTTAATTAAATGTATTAAACTATATTTTATATATATATAGTTTAATATGGACATTATTGATGAAAAAATAGATTTACTTAAAGTTAAACCTTTACCTAAAAAATCTGTTCCATTTAATTTTTTTATTAAAAAAAAACAAGATATGCAACTACCAACTATTATCGATAAAACCGGGGAACAACTTATTAATGCTGAACAATTTATTAATAAAATACAAAATAAAACTGGTATATATGATTCTAATAAATTATCTATTATTAAACCGATAGAAACATTTAAACAACCTATTCAAGAAGTAGCTAAACCAAAATCACTTCTTGAAAATATATTTACTGAAATAGTTAAGACAGATGAATTAATTAAATTATTACCATTTGATACTACTGGTAAAACTAAAAAAGATAAATCTAAATTACCAGATTTACCGGATGTTGAATCACTAAAAAAAACAGAATATATGAAGAAATCCAAATTAATCGCAGATTATGAACCAAACGATGATGATGTTATAGGCAATTCAAAACTTAAAGATAGATTACCTAAACTTAAATCAAATATATTAGTTCATGCCCCTAATTATTATTTATATAATAGAGAAATATTTATCAATTCGATTAATAAATTATTCTTACCATATAAAGAAGAACTTTTACAAGAAGAAAAAGATATTGCTGATGGCAAAATTACTGTTAGTTGCGATGAATCTCTCAAAAAAGATTTTTCATTATTAACTCATCAAAAAATTGTTCGCGATTATATTAATTTATTTACACCATATAGAGGACTTCTACTATATCATGGTTTAGGTTCTGGGAAAACATGTTCTTCTATTGCTATAGTTGAGGGTATTAAAAATGACCGTAAAATCTTAGTAATGACGCCTGCTTCTTTGCGAAACAATTATTATGAAGAACTCAAAAAATGCGGGGACTATTTATATAAAAAAAATCAATATTGGGAATTTATTGATACCACTTCGTCGCCTGATTTAGTCAAATCTCTCAGTTCTATTTTAAAAATACCCGAAGAAACTATTAGAAAAAATAATGGAGCGTGGTTTGTAAATGTCAAAAAAGAACCTAACTATGAATCACTCGTTTTTGATGATCAGAAAAAAATTAACGAACAAGTTAATTTAATGATTTCATATAAATACGAATTCATAAATTATAATGGTTTAAGAAATAGTCATCTCGCATCACTAACTAATAATTATACTATTAATCCTTTTTCTAACAAAGTTTTGATTATTGATGAAGCACATAATTTTATTAGTAGAATTGTTAATAAACTATCCACACCATCTTCATTATCTATGAAAATGTATAATTATTTAATGGAAGCTGAAAATTGTAAAATTATACTTCTCTCTGGAACACCAATAATTAATTACCCCCACGAAGTTGCTATTTTATTTAATATTTTAAGAGGATATATTTATACTTTTACTACCAAAATTATTGATACCAAAGCAAATGGTAAAACCATTACACAAGATTATTTAGTTGATTTATTTCAATCAAAAGGCATATTTAATCATATTGATTCAATAGAATTTAATTCTCTCACTAAAGAACTATCTATTACCAAAAATCCTTTTGGTTTTGTAAAATCGTCTAATGATTCTAATAAAAAACTTGAATTTTCAACCGAAACTTTTTATGTTGCCGAATTTAAAGAACAATTATTAAATTCTCTCAAATCTCAAAATATTAACATAGAAGGGAATAATATTAAAATTAATCCATTTAAATCACTACCAGATAATTTTGATGCATTTAAAGATTTATTTATTGATACTAAAAATCAAATGAAAAATACCAACATGTTTAAAATGCGCATTATAGGTTTAACATCTTACTTTAGAAGTGCTCAAGAACAACTTATGCCTAGATATGAAGATGATGAAATTCAAATTTTACAAATTCCCATGAGCGATTTCCAATTTGGTCAATATCAAGAAGCTAGAATACAAGAAAGAAAACTTGAGAAAAATAATAAATCTAAAAAAGGTAAAAATAAATTACAAAAAGACGAAATTTATAGCGACAGTGTATCCACTTACCGTATCTTCTCTCGTGCATTTTGTAACTTTGTATTTCCAAAACCCGATATTAAAAGACCAATGCCTAACAAAGATGATACTATTGAAGCCGCTATTGGCGCTATTGAAGATATAGAAAATGTTGCCGAAGATATATTAGACGATACCAACGCACAAAACAAACTTGATGATATGGATAATAAATTAGAACAAGAAGATTTACAAGATATTAAAAAACAATTAAGTCAAGTTAAAGATACTTCTTATAAATCTAGAATACAAAAAGCTCTTTCCGACCTTGAAAAAAATTCTTCCAAATATTTATCACTTGATAAACTCGCTACTTACAGTCCTAAATTTTTAACTATGTTAAATAATATACTCGATACATCTAATAGAGGTATACATTTAATATATTCACAGTTTAAAACACTAGAAGGTATTGGGATTTTTAAAATTGTTTTAAAAGAAAATGGTTTTGCTGAATTTAAATTAAAAAAATCTACTACTGGCGAATATTCTTTTGAACTAGACCCCAATGATATAGGAAAACCCATGTATGCTTCATATAGCGGTGATGAAACTTCTGAAGAAAGAGAAATTATTAAAAATGTATTAAATAGTAATTGGAAAGTTGTTCCGTCTAATATTGTTACTCAATTAAAAACTATTAATCCAAATAATTTTTATGGAGAAGTCATTAAAATTTTAATGATTACATCATCTGGTGCTGAAGGTATTAGTTTAAAAAATGTTAGATATGTTCATATTACCGAACCATATTGGCATCCCGTTAGAAATCAGCAAGTTATTGGGCGGGCTAGACGTATTTGTAGCCATAGTGACCTTCCTAAAGAATTACAAACAGTAGAAGTATTCTTATATTTAATGAAATTTACCGAAAAACAACTTGAATCTATTTCAATTGACTTAAAACTTAATGATCTTAGTAAAAAAGATAAAAAACGAGTATTAACAAGTGATGAATTCTTATTTGAAATATCTTCCATTAAAGAAGAACTTAATAAAGAATTATTAACCAATGTTAAAAAATCAGCTATTGATTGTAGTATTCATTCTAGATCTTCATCTAAAGAAAAAATTACTTGTTTCACTATTGGTAATGCTACCGAAGATAAAATGATGTATGTTCCAGATATAAAAACACAAGATACAGATAAAGTTATGCAATTAAATAAGAAAAAAGTTACAATTAAACTATATAAAATTAGAAATACTAACTATGGATTGGACAAAGAAAATAATAAAGTATATGATTATGATGCTTATTCCAAAGGTGAACTTATACATATTGGTAATTTAGTTACTGAAAAAGGTAAAAATAAAGTTGTTCTTAATGATTAATTTATAAGAAATAAAAATTAAATCATACTAATTCTAATTTGCTCATTATTTTTTCTTGATTCTCTAACATTTTATCCAAAAGTTTACTTATATTATCTAATTTAACATTTGAGTTTAATTTACTTTTTTCCTTGTATTTACTTTCTTCCTTGTATTCGCTTTCTAATAATTTACTTATACTTTTCAATTTTTCACCTTCCTTTTTCAATTCATCTACTTTTTTATTAACCCCTTCATTTAAATTTACTACTTCAGATTCCAATAATTCTTCAATAGATTCTATCTTTAATTTTGGTACTTCATCATTTTTAGATTCATTCATAATATTATCTGGTTTTATTATTTTTTTATCAGGAATTTCTATTTTATCGCTAGTTATATTTCTTTCTTTTTGCATTTCTTCTAATATTTTATTCATTTCAATATTATCAATTGGTTTATCAATATTATCTGTAAAATCTATTTCTTTAGGTTTATCAAGATTTATTAACTCGTTTAATGAAGTTTTATGATTTTCCAAATTTTTATCAAAAACTTTTATTTTTTCATCTTTAAATTCGGATTTGGTATTTTTACTTTCAAGTAATTTTTTTTTTAAAGTTAAAATTTCTGTATTTAAATTTTTCAATATTTCTTTATTTATTTCAATCATTTCTTTATTTTTTGTATTTTTTGATACATTACTAATAACAGATTCAAATATTATTTTTACTTTATCTAAATTATCATCTGGTATTCCTTGAAAAATATTTTTTTCATATAAAATATTCCACAAAAATCCTTTATTTTTTTCACTAAGTATATAATCCATAATTATATACTAAATTTTTATTTTTAAATATAAAATTTAGGTAATTTATTTTTCTTTTTTATATTTATTTATGGAAGGAGCATGTGTCTATTTCAATAAAAATTATCATTCAGTTTTTAGTAATGTATAAAGAAATAGAAAATAATAAAGTCTTATATTTTACTTATTCAAATGGAATTTGTTATCATAAATTTATTATAAGTAAATTATTAACACAATTGTTGCCTGATAATTGCGTTCATATATTATATTCTTTACCATATTTACTCTCCTCTTTAGAAACTACATTAAATAATTGGGTTTCAATAGCAATTAATAGATTAAATATGTTAAATAAAGAAGATGAGCGTAAAAAAATGATAAAATGTTTAATAATACTGTTTATAATTTAAATATACATATGAAATTTACTGATTTTAATGAGTGATTCAAAAAAAAATAATAATAACATATTTATAATGGTTAAAAACAAAATTAAAAAATATAAGAAAAAAGCTGGAACTATTAGTGAAACTAGAAAAAAACAAATTAAATCTTTAAAACAACCAGAATTAGAATTAGAAAAAGTAATATCTGTTAAAAAAATACAATCATTAGCCAGAAATAAATTAACTAGAAAAAATGAATCTGTTAAAACATTACAAAATGCTTATACTAAAGGAATTTCTACAAGAAAATCTAACGCTGCTACTAAATTACAATCTTTAAAAAGAGGAGAAACAACTAGACAACATATAAGACGACTACAATTGTATAAAAGTCTTCCTCTAGAATTACAAGACGAAGTAAATGAATATTATAATAAAATTGATATTTTAAAACTACAAAGCAATGAATTATTGTTAGAAGGAGTAATAGAAGAAAATTTAAGAAAAGTAAAATTTGCATTAGACAATTATGGAGATGTAAATGTTATTGATAATTCTGGCAAATCATTACTTCATATAGCTGTTGTAAAAAAGAATATTGAAATAGTAAATTTATTAATAAGTGCTGGAGCAGCTGTAAATTATAAAAATGAATCAGGTGCTACACCAATTCATATAGCAGTATCAAAAAAGAATATTGAAATAGTAAAATTATTAATAGATGCTGGAGCAGAGCTAAATGTTAAAAACTTTGCTGAAAATACACCACTTAAAGTAGCAAAAAACAATGGATACATAGAAATACAAAAATTATTAATAGATGCTGGAGCAGAAGAAAATAACAATATACCTGTAAATGAAATAACTCAAAAAAAAGAAAGAGAAAAACAAAAGGATAGATTTCAAAATCATTATGACATAAATCCTGCTATAAAAAAAGGAAATATTGAAGAAGTAAAAATATTACTCGAAAATGTTATTAAAATTAATGCACTAGATTATAATGGACATGCACCAATTCATATAGCAGTAGAAAAGGGGGATATTGAAATAGTAAAATTATTAATAGAAAAGGGTGCAAATATTAAAATACTACAAAATAATGGAAAAACACCACTACATATAGCATCAGATTATGGGCGCCTAGAAATTGTCAAATTATTACTCCAAAATGGTGCAGATATTACAGTAAGAGACGTATATGGATACACACCACTACATACATCGTCAACTGCAAAACGCAAAAACCTAGGAGTAGTGGAATTGTTACTTGAAAACAAAGCCAATATTGAAATACAAGACACAAATGGATATACCCCACTAGATTATGCTTCAGGGAAGGGAGGAGACCTAGGAATCTTAAAATTGTTAATTGAAAACGGTGCAGACGTTAATGCGAAAAACAATTTTGAATCAAAGTCACCACTACATATAGCATCATATATGGGAAAACTGGAAACTGTAAAATTATTACTCATATATGGTGCAGATATTGATATAAAAAACAAAGATGGAGCAACACCACTTCATGAAGCATTATATGGGTTACATGACGACAGAGAACACCTTAAATTCATAAAAAATAAATACCTTAAAGTCATAAAAAAGGAACACCTTAACGTCATAAAATTGTTAATAAAATTAGGCGCAAATATTGAAGCGAGTGACATTGATGGAACAATACCACTTCAATTAGCATTGGCAACGGGAGATATTGAAATTGTCAAATTATTAAAAAATGCAGTAAAAGAAAAACGCCAATCCAGTAAAAAATATCAAGAAAGTAGAAAAAAAATTCAAGAAAGTAGAGAGCTTAGAGAAAGTAGAGAGCTTAGAAAAAGTAGAGAGCTTAGAGAAAGTAGAGAGCTTAGAGAAAGTAAAAAAGCACAAGGAAAAAAGAAAAAGAGAAAAAATTTACGCAACCATTAATATTATTATTAAATTTTTAAATAATATTAATTACTATTATAATATTTTATTCTATAATCTCTCATTACTTCATCTGATATTCTATATTTTTTAAAATATTCCGGTTTTTTTACTCCTTTTAACAGTTCAATTATAAAATATAAACAATAAACACCACATTGACCATCTTTGAGTTGATGTTCTTTACCTTCATTTGTCATAAACTTAAAATTAATTTTTAATCTGTTACCTTGTTCTATTATTCTATCAGCTAATACTTTTATTCTTTTTGGTATTTTATCACCATTACTATCAAAATAAAAGATAAAATGTTTTTCTATATCTACAAATAATGCTATCCAATGAGAACCATCTTTATAATGAGGATCCATGTTAAATATTATTCCAATTTTTGATTTTTTATTTATATATTTACTTAAATCAAATTTACATAGTCTTTCCCATACGCACGTTCCAAATAGTTTTTTATCATCAAAATCTATTGGTGATGGACCTATGAAAACAAAATCATTATATTTTTTTTCATATTGAGACATTACTTTGATTATATCTATACTAGATAACCATTCATACGGTTTATCTTTCCAAGAATCTGGAGAAAAAGGTCTGAAAATATTCTTTACCAATACATCTTTATTTATTTTTGAATTAAATGTTTGATCATTTAACCAACATAATTCATTATAACACTTATTTGATAAATTTTCTTTTAAAAATTTCCATATTTTTTTTGGATTATTACTAGTAATTTTATTACTATTTTTATTATTCCATAATTTTTTCATATTTAATATTTCTTCTTTACCATAACAACTCATACCTTTTAAACTATTTATTACTTTACTCTCTTGTTTCGGCGCACATTTTAATGTTTTAAATTTTTTACTTTTATATTTTCTTGTATTTTTTGTCATACTATTAATATATATTAATATTATTTATATTATTTATATTATTTATATTATTTATTGTCGTTTTTTTGGAAGAATTATTGGTTTATTAACTGTATTTATTACTTTTACAAAATCATTTAAATTTCCTGTTTTTTTTACAAGATTATTATTTTCTTTTGTTAAATGCATATCTATTGATAATAAATTATTGCATACATCATGTATATTTACACAAAAATTATTTTTTACACCACTTAAATCTTTATTTATCAATTTTTTCATTTCTTGAAGTTTTATATTTTCTATTAAACTTACTAAAAAATTATAAAAATAATATTTATATTTTTCACTATAATTTTTTGATTTCAAAAGTTTATTTACATCATTATTCTCATCTAAATAATTATCCAATAATTTATTCATTTTTGTTTTAATTTCTTTTTTATATTTTAATACATCTTCCTTTATATTATTTTCATGTGTTTGCTCGTTTTTTTCTAAATATTTATTATATATTTCTTTATTGCTTAAAAATAATAAATCATAATTGTTTATATTATTATTATTAGTAGTCATATAATAATATAAATTTTTATTTTAAATTTTTTAATTGAACACGAGTTGGATTACCAAATATTCTATTACCAATTATCACTGATGGATTTGGATTAAAATCTGAAAATTCAGATTGTCTAAATAACAAAGTTTCTTCTAAATCTAAAGGAACTGTTTGAAAATTTATTGGATTTATATATAAATCACTTGTTGATGGTGGTATATATTTCGCTTGATCTCCCGCCTGTAAAGCAAAAAATTGATTTCTTAATGTACTTTCTTTATCTACATTTGTTGCAAATCCACAATAATTTGGTTTTGTTGTTCCAGGATAAAATATTTCTTCGCTATTATAATTACCTTGGTTTATAATTGGAACACTTGATTCTTTTCTATGATCAATTAATGGTAATGTACTATATTTTGTACTTACTGGTCTTGGATCAAAATTAGGTTGTATATCACTTGATGGAATATTTCTTGTATATAAATTTTTATTCATTGTATCTAATTTTTCAAAATTTTGTAATCTAACACTACTATTCATTTACTATAATAAAATATTTAAAAATATTTAAATTTAAATTTAAATTTATATATTAAATAATTAAAGACAACCATTCAATATATACTAGCCAAAATATGTGTGGTATATTTGCAATATTAAATGCAAATAATAACTCTCTTACTGAATCTTCTAACTTAAAAAAATCTTTTGATAAAGGTAAACCTAGAGGTCCTGAATTTTCAACCTTAAATGTTTATGATAATATACATATTGGATTTCATCGTCTTGCTATTAATGGTTTAAATACAGAATCTAATCAACCATTTGAAATTAACAATATTATTCTCGTTTGTAACGGCGAAATATATAATTTTAAGCAACTTGCTGAAGATAATTCTATCACATTAACAACCGATTCTGATTGTGAAATTATTCTTCATCTTTATCATAAATACGGAATAGAATATACACTATCTATTTTAGATGGAGTATTTGCATTTATTTTATATGACAAAAATATTAATAAAATTATAATTGGTAGAGACCCATATGGAGTTAGACCATTATATTATTTTCATGAAAGAAATAATATTATTGCATTTGCAAGTGAATTAAAAGTATTATATCCTTTATCGCTTAATAAAAAAAATATTAATCATTTTATACCTGGAAATTATATGATTCTTGATAATACTAATTCAAAGAATTATACTTTATCTTATAAAAAATACACTTCATTCCCCTGTTCTAATATTAAATATCTTAATAGGGTATCACTATATTATAAAATTATTGATAATCTTCAGGGTGCCGTTGAAAAACGTGTATCTGGAACATCAGAAAGACCTATTGGTTGTTTATTATCTGGTGGCTTAGATAGTAGTCTAATTGCTGCATTGGTTAATAAATTTTATAAATCAGACCAACAACTGCAAACTTTTAGTATTGGATTACCTGGTTCTCAAGACCTTAAATATGCTGCTATCGTTGCTAAACATCTTGGAACTAAACATCACGAAATACTTTTAACAGAAGATCAATTCTTTGATGCTATACCTGAAGTCATTAAGAGTATTGAATCCTATGATACTACTTCTGTTAGAGCTAGCGTTGGAAATTATTTAGTTGGTAAATATATTAAAGAAAATACTGATTGTAAAGTCATATTTAATGGCGATGGCGCCGATGAATTAATGGGTGGATATTTATATTTCAAAAAGGCTCCTAATGCCTATGAATTTGATAGAGAATGCAAACGTCTTCTTCAAGATATTCATATGTATGACGTATTAAGAAGTGACCGTTGTATATCTTCGCATGGTCTTGAACCAAGAACTCCATTTTTAGATAGAAAATGGGTAGAATTTTATTTATCAATTGATAGAAATTTACGTTTTAATTCAACAAAAGATAATTGTGAAAAATATTTAATTAGAAAATCATTTTCCGAATTAGAAAAAGACCTATTACCAACAGAAATTTTATGGAGGACAAAAGAAGCGTTTAGTGATGGTGTTAGTAGTTTAACCAAATCCTGGTTTCAAATTATTCAAGATAAAATTAGTCTTAAATTTAATAAAGCATATTATAATGAACAACATAATCTTAAATTTATATTAAATTCCATTATTAAAAAATACCAAGATGATAATGATTGTTATACTAAACCTATTACTTACGAACAAGCATATTATAGATATATTTATAATCTTAATTATTCTTCTACTGATCATTTAATACCATATTTTTGGATGCCCAAATATGTTGATGCTAATGATTCCAGTGCTAGAACATTAAAAATTTATGATGAAAATAATACAAATAAATAGTAATATACAAGATTTATGTATATTTCTAGCTACAAAATATATATAAAAAAAATTTTTGATGATTTTAAATCTTTTCAAAATCCTTTATCTCCACAAGGATTATTAATACTTGGATACATAATAAATTTTTATTGTTTTTATTTTAAATATTCTAAAATAAAGAAATAAATATTCATTTATTATTTATTATATATATAATAAATGAATTTGGATTTATTAGAGGAAGCACTGCAAAATGATAATAATTTAAGCATAATTAATACTAATATACAAGATATTAAGGGTCATAAAAATAATATTTTGCAACAGCTTGGGGTAAAAAAAACAGATCTAAAAATATTTCATTCAAAATTAAAAGATTATAGATATATAGATAATATAAAAGATTTAAATTATGGTAATAATATTAGATGGATTAGTTTAAAAAATGTTGATAATGTTAAAATTACAAATGGTGCTGTTTTATGTGATATTAAAATACTGAATAAAGGGGTATCTCTATGTTTAAAAACATATAATAATAAATATTTGACTATTTATTTGAATGAAAATTTAATATTTCAAAAGATTTCAGACCAAGAACGTATATTATTAAAAGCAATAGATTATTTAAATAAATAATTATTTTTTTTTCGTGTTTTCTTTGTCTGTTTCTTCGGTTTTAATCCTAATATTCCATTAACCGTTTTAAATATCTTATCTTCATTTGGATATGAATTATTTTTTAGTTTTAATTCTTTTTTCTTTTTACATGAAAATTTATAAATACCTAAATTTTTTTTTTGAACTACACTATTATTACATATACCAATTGCTCTTGATTCAGGTAAACCTTTATTTGGTACTTTCTTTATACATCTACATAATTTTTCTGCTATTATTTTTTCACTCATTTTTTTTAATATTTTTATTGGTAAATATTGACTAAAATTTATTGCATAGAAATTTAATATATCTATATAATCTTGTCTTGTTAATTTCATAATATTATATCTATAATATCCCGATATTTAATTTCTAATATTTCTAATATTTCTAATATTTATAATATTTATTTATTATAGTAAATAAATATTATAATGAGTAAAAAAAAATACGCGATTGTATTCGATTTTGACGAAACATTAGGCTATTTTAGTCAACCTTATAAATTTTTGCATTATTTAAAAAAATTTCTAAATACCGAATCGCTAGATGAAATATATTACCATAGTTTATTTGACCTATTTCCTGAATTTTTTAGAACCAATATATTTAAAATATTAAAATTTATTAAAAAAAAAAAAATATCTGGTAAATGTGACAATGTTATGATATATACTAACAATAATGGACCCGATTATTGGGTTAATATTATTAAAAATTATATACATAAAACTTTAAAATATAATTTATTTGATCAAATTATAAGAGCTTTTAAAATCAATGGAAATAATATTGAATTGTGTAGAACGTCGCACGGTAAATCATATAAAGATTTTTTAAGTTGTAGTAAATTACCCTCTAATACACAACTATGTTTTATTGATGACCAAATTCATCCGGAAATGAATCATAATAATGTTTGGTATATTTATCTTCAACCGTATGTATATAATGTAGAATATGAAAAAATTTCAAAAAAATTTTATAAAGAAAATATTTCATTATTTGAAAATTTTGAGAAAACCGAAAAAGAATTTAGTGATTACATGAAAAATTTAGATAAGAACCTTTCATATAATTTAAATAAATCGCGAGTTGAAAAAAATATTGATTTATTAATTTCAAAAAAAATAGAAAAGGATCTACACGAATTTCTTGGAAATAAACTCAATTATACAAAAAAAAATAAAAAACAATTAAAAAATATTACGCTTAAAAATTAATAAACTTTATTTCTTTTTTTTTTAAATATTCTTCTATTCCAGCGAATAATGTAGTTGACAATAATAAAAATATACCCGCCGAAAATACTAATCTTCTATCAAACTCAGTAAATTTTTTCTCTTTATATGTAATCGGATTATAAAAATATATTAATAAAAATCCTATATAAATTTTTAGAACTATTCTTAGACCTGAGAGATATTCAGGAGCCAATGAACTTATACCTAAAAATACTAAAAAATATAAAATATAACTGAAATTTAATCCATATAAAAATAAATTTTCATATAATTTATTCATAATTATATTATTAAAATATTTTAATAATATAAATGACTATATCTAATTATACATATGCAGAATTAGATGAATTATACAATAGTATAGATGATAAAACTAGTATTATACCTAAAAAATTACAAGATATACTTAATAAACATAATATTCCATTAACCGAACAAGAAGAAATCGTGGATATATTAGTTAATTTATTACATAAAAACCGAGTTCAAACTACCTTTGATGATATTAGAATAAGTAGTAAAAATTCAAATTGGTTTAATCGGCCCGGTAGAACTACCACCGCATATAGTCATGGAGTAGAGCGCGGACAATTAGACGAAGAACTAGAAGACTATGCCGATATAACAAATACTCCTCTTGCTCCTAGAAATTCTATAAAAAAATATTATAAAACTTATAAACCTAAATCTAAAACTAAATCTAAAACTAAATCTAAGGGTAAAATTATTAAAATTCAAAAACCAAAAACCAAAAACCAAAAACCAAAAACCAAAAAAACGCAAATATAAATAAATAAATATTTGTTTATTATAAATGAGCAATATTGGAAATACCCCAAATAAATATCTTACATTAAACCCACCATTACTAATAAGTGAAAAAATTAATACTATAAATATACCAAAATTTAAGACGTTGGGTAAAAAACTAAAAAAAATTATTACGCAAAGATCTAGAAAAAATAATACCACCATAAATTACGAATATAAGAATTGGTGGGTACATAAAGGAGAAGATTTAGTAAAAAAAATAAAACAACAAGAACCAACGATTAAAAAAATACAAAAACGCAGTAAACTAACACTTGATGAAATAAAATGGAAATCCAAGACCAAAAAATTAAAAACATAACTCAATACACATGGTTATGGTAAAACTAAACGCAAACTTAAGAAAAGAAACTCTACTCGTAAAAAATAAATCACTATATATAATGAGTAAAAAAAGAAGCATAAAAAAAACTTAAAGAAAAAAACAAAAAAGAACTTAAAGAAAAAAACGCCAAAAAACCTTAAAAATTGAAATGACACCATTAAGGTAACAAAAAAATTTTACAAAAAAAAGTTGAAAAAATCGGGAAAATATTCTTTGGCATAAATTTCCGGATTGGACATTTATTTTATGTCTATATTTAATATATTTTGCCTTTTATAGTTTTTTGTTCAAAAACAACCTAATTTTCACTTTTATTACCATTGTCGAGCTAAAAAAAATCTTTAATTATACTTCAAACTTGTGACCATAAAGAAAATTTCAACAATTTTTAATTTTTGATGTAAATTGTTTAGTCTGACTTTTACAACATTTACAACAAAAATGTCCCGAAATCTCTGTTTATTTTATTACACGTATTATGCATATAAAAAGTTTGCAATAACATATAATTTCATATGTAAAAAGACAAATACAACAAAATTACAACAAAGTACAACAATTTAGTCAAAGCATTTAAAGATTTTTTTGTTGTATAATATACAACATGGAAGTCCCAAAAAATCAAAAAAAATATAATTGTGAAAAATGTAACTATCATACAAATGGAAAAAAAGATTTTGATAAACATTTATTAACAGCAAAACATAAAAAACAACATTGGACAAAAGATTTACAACAAGAAGTAAATCTTAATGAATTTCTTTGTGAATGTGGTAAAATATATAATCATAGAGCATCTCTTTTTAATCATAAAAAAAAATGTTATTTTATAGAAGAAAAATCACCCGAAAATGATAAAAAAACTATTATTGGTTCTATTAATGAAGAAACTATTATTAATTTAATTCAAGAAAACAAAGATATTAAACAAATGCTTTATGTTCAAAATGAAACTACAAATAAACTAATTGATATTATACCAAAAGTTAATAATAATACTACCAACAACAATACAATTAATAATAATCAAAAATTTAATATAAATATTTTCTTAAATGAAAAATGTAAAGATGCAATTGATATTAAAGAGTTTATAAGTCAAATTCAATTAACTTTAGAAAATTTGGACTTCTCAAGAACTCAAGGTTTAGAAGCAGGGTTGACAAATGTTATAATTGAGAATATGAATAAATTAAGTTTATACGAGCGACCTATTCATTGCACAGATACAAAGAGAGAAACATTATATATTAAAGATGATGATAAATGGGAAAAAGATAAAGATAAAACAAAAATCAAAGAATCACTAAAATCATTAAATAAAAATCATTTTAAATTAATAAAACAATGGTTGGATAATAATCCAGATTATATGGAAGATAACAATAAACAAGCATATTTTGCAAAAATATTAAAAACTTGTGGAGCAAAATTAAACGATGAGAAAATAATCAAGAAAATTTGCACGTCAAATTATATCAAAAATCATATAAAAGATTTAGACGAAAATTACATAGAATAATTATATTTATATATAATAGAAGATTTTTAATGGGGAAAGGTAGGTTTTCAGTTGGAAAAAGTCTTAAACATAAAAACCCGGGATTTGTTAGCCAAGGGATGGGGGTAGCCAGTGCAGCCAGTGCAGCAATAAGCACAGGAATCACTAACCCAATTATAAGGGCCATCACAACAATAGATAGAACAATAGATTCGATGTTTAAAAACTTAGGGCACCCGGGTCTAGATGGACCGATTAATAACGCTGCTACAGCTTTGTATATATGGAAGGTGTTACTATTTCTTGTATTGGTATTGATTATATTATTAGATATATTGTCTTCGTTTTTATTGAAGTATGGACCGGGGGATTTTGCCAATTCATTCAATAATATAATTTCCAAGATGATTAATAAATATACATTATTTTGGTTATATACTGTCTGTGGTTTTGTGAATCAAATAATTATAATCATTGGAACTTTAATAGGTATAGGGAAAGCCAAAAGCAGTAATGATGATGAACAACCATTTCAAATAAAAATGATAGCTTGTATGGCTGGGTCAGCCCGTATATTTTATGAATTAATACCTCTCGTGGCACTATCATCAATTGTATTAGTTTATTATTCTCAAAAATGCGGATTATCTAAACCAAATACAATTGGATTTGGTAGTACTTTTACGGTGATACTTATGATACTGACCGCAATAGCATTTTTGGTACCTATAATATTTAAATACCTCCGC
>Ga0209709_10000496_pt1 | contig 37604 bp, 37 predicted proteins | sample ArcticOcean_MG_C_2_FD_187435 | JGI IMG/M metagenome (GOLD analysis project Ga0209709, IMG submission 187435) | Marine microbial communities from western Arctic Ocean - ArcticOcean_MG_CB4_136 (SPAdes) (version 2) | ecosystem: Environmental > Aquatic > Marine > Oceanic | place: Arctic Ocean... | reverse complement strand
CACTAGCTTCATATATAAATTGTAAAAATACAATCCATACGATTTTGAAGTGTGTACGACAAATTTTGGTAACCTTAACCGTCCACACTTCTCTTCTTAAATTTTTACTTTTTAAATAGCTAATTGAGTTTAAAACGCTCAATAATCCTCACTAATCTATTGAGTAAACAATAATTTTAACGAGAAAGTACGCCGCTTATAAGCTAAAATAAAAGTAAATCAAGTCTTTAGCATTTAAATAAATGACTAAATATAACAGTAAATACAGTGTTTATTTGATTTTTACTAATTACTAAATTAATAATTAAAAATTCAATATGATATTAAATTTACAGAAGGTACCTAAATTATTCAAAAAAAATATGGAAATTTTATTTCTTTTTCTATTAATGATCATCACAATTTTAATCACTACAATTTACAACGAAAACAAGAGGAAAATTAATAAAAATTATAAAGACACAATTAGTCATTTTTATTTTCAAAAAACAATTGATCATATTTTTAATAACTTAACTCCAAGATACAAAAACATAAACCATAAAATTTCTCCTGGAGAAACATTTGATAAAATATTAACTAGTTATTCAATTATAGATGATGAAATTGTAAAGATTAAAAAAGAATTAAATTTAGATTATAATTTAAATAGTCTTAAAACTAACCTAGATATAAAAATTACTCTAGATGAATCAAATAATGGAAAAATTACCTCTTTCATTTTTCCAGTTTCTAGGACTGAAAAAATTCGATTAACTAGAAACTTAGAAACTAATTTATTTGCAAAAAAAATAATTATAACAAACTTAAACAAAAAAATTATTTTTAGAGAAGGAAAGATTTTACAAAGTTTATATAAAACTGCTATTGATTTAAAAGTTCAACCAAACATAATTGTTGAATTTGCTAGAATTTATGGTTTTCAAGTAGATTTTCAAAGAGACATTAGAAAAAATGATAATTTTCAAATTATGTATGAGGTTTTTGAAAATGATAATGGAAAAATATTTGAAACAGGAAATGTAATCTTTGCAGATCTAAAATTAAGTGGTGTAAGTAATTCATTATATTATTTTGACAAAAAAGGAAGTGAAGGACACTACGATAAAAATGGAAAGAGTGTTAAAAAGGCTTTGATGAAAACACCTATTAATGGTGCGAGGCTTTCTTCTTCATTTGGAATGAGAAAACATCCAATAGATGGATATAATAAAATGCACAGAGGAACAGATTTTGCTGCACCAATGGGTACACCTATTATGGCGTCAGGGAATGGGATTATAACAAGAGCTAGGTGGTGTGGTGGTGGTGGTAACTGTGTTAAGATAAAACATAATTCTACCTTTCAAACAGTTTATGCTCACATGAAAAGTTTTGGTAGAGGTATAAAAGAAGGACTGAGAGTTAAGCAAGGTCGAATTATTGGTTATGTAGGCTCTACTGGAAAATCAACAGGTCCACATTTGCATTATGAAGTGATTGAAAATGGAAAAAAAATTAATTCTCAAAAATTAAGGCTTCCTTCTGGCAAAATGTTAAAAGGTCAAGACAGAAAAGTATTTGAAGTTAAAAAAATTAAGCTAGATGTTTTGAAATCAGAGTTAATTATTGGTTTAAATTAAATAGCAACTGATTTTTTTTCTGCTGGTTTCTTTTCAACTGATTTCTTCTCGTTAGTTTTCATAACTTTTTTGATTTCTGGCTCAGAAATTATTTTTGTTACTTCTTCAGCTTTAACAGTTTCAGCCACTTCTTTTGCTTCACCAACATCAGTTTTAATGGGATTTACTGTTTGAGCAGGCGATGAATTTACTCTAGCCATTCGAATATTTTCTTGCTCATTTTGCACTCTTGTAAAATGATCAGCGTGTTGAAAATAGTTTTCAGATAGAACCCTATCTTCATTTGCTAGAGCTTCTCTAGCCATCTCATTATATTTTTCAATTAGCTTTGAAGCATTATGGTTATTTCTACCTGGCACTTTTCTTTGAAAGTTATCATTATTAGAAAACTTAGATCCTTCATTATTACTTCTAAATGGGGGTCTTCTATTATTATTACTTCTAAATGGGGGTCTTCTATTATTATTATTACTTCTAAATGTTACCATATATTTATCTTTTAATTTAAATTTTAGTACTGATTATACATCGATCATTATTTCCATAATCTTTTATAGCTTTGTTAATGTAAAAACCCTCTTCTTTTAGTATGTTCTTAACTTTATTTTTTTGATTAAATCCAATCTCTAAAATAAATTTACCATTTTTCTTAATCAGAGTGCTTGCTTTACTAATAACTTTTCTGATTTTTAAAAACCCATCAAGCCCACCACTTAAAGCTAACTTTGGTTCAAAGTTAAAAACATCTTTTTCCAAATATTTTAAATTTAACAGTTTAATATAAGGAGGGTTTGAAACAATTATATCATATTTGCCAATTTTAAAATTGTCAACACTAGAATGAAAAAACTTTATTCTATTTGTTATGTTGAGTTGTTTTGCATTGAATTTGCTCACATTAATACTTTTTTTAGATATGTCCATTCCGGTGCCATAAAAATTCTGTCTCTCTTTTAGTATGGATAAAAGTATACATCCCGATCCACTTCCAATGTCTAGAATTTGTAATTGCTGCTCCTTTGAAGAGATTTTTAAGACCTGTTCTATTATTAATTCAGTATCTGGTCTTGGGATTAGTACATCTTTATTGACAAAAAATTCATCTTTCCAAAAACTTTTTTTGTTTATTATGTAAGCTATTGGTTCTTTTTTTTTTCTTCTTTCGATTAAACTCTTGAATTTCTCCGATTGTTCTGGACTTAAAAGTTCTTTAGGATTTAAGATGATATATTTTTTATCTCTCTTAATTGAGCTAGATAATAATATCTCACTATCGAGTTGAGGATTGGATACTTTGCTTTTTTGCAAGATTTTTTTTCCCTCGTTTAGAATATCTTCTATATTCATTTTAATTAAGATTGCTCAATTTTTCTTCTTGTGCCTGTAGTGTCAAGCTTTCTACCATTTCATCAAAGGCCTCACCTTCTAAAAAAGCTTCTAGCTTGTGTAGAGTTAGATTAATACGATGATCAGTTACTCTTCCTTGTGGAAAATTATATGTTCTAATTCTTTCAGAACGATCCCCCGTTCCTATTTTACTTTTCCTGTCCTGTGATCTTTCACCCTCTATTCTTGCTCTTTCCAATTCATAGAGTCTTGACCTTAAAATCAACATTCCTTTTGCTTTATTTTTATGTTGTGATTTTTGATCTTGCTGAGACACAGATAATCCAGTTGGAATGTGGGTAATTCTTACGGCACTATCAGTTGTATTTACAGACTGTCCTCCTGGGCCACCAGCTCTAAAAACATCAATTCTTAAATCTGAGTCATTTATTTTTATATCAACCTCCTCTGCTTCTGGCAGAACAGCTACTGTTGCTGCGGAGGTATGAATTCTTCCTTGTGTTTCTGTATCTGGAACCCTCTGGACACGATGAACTCCACTTTCATACTTTAAAGTTGAATAAATATTTTTGCCTCTAATTGATGCAATAACTTCTTTGAGTCCACCTGCTTCACTCTGAGACATGCTTATTAATTCTAATTCCCATTTTTTTTGATGGCTAACTTTTTCATACATTTTAAAAAGATCTGAAGCAAACAAACTTGCTTCTAAACCACCTGTGCCAGCTCGAATTTCTATAATTGCATTTTTCTTATCTGCATCATCTTTAGGTAGTAAGAATAATTTTAATTTCTTTTCAATTGTTTCATTTTCTAACCTAAGATCTTTTAATTCAGTTTCAGCCATAGTTTTAAACTCATCATCACTGTTAGAATCATCTAGAATTTTTTCTAAATCTTTTTTCTCTTCCTCATATGAAAAATATTTTTTAGCATCACTAATTATGTCATTTAAATCTGAGTATTCTTTTGATTTCTCTGCAAAAAGCTTTTTATCTACGTCACCTGTTGATAATTCCTTCTCTAATAAGGAGTGTTTAGATATTAATTCTTCAATAGTTTTTAGAGGTATCATTTTAATTTTTTATCAAGTTCTGCAGCTTTTTTTTCAACTTCACTTACAACTTTTGATATTATATCTTCTGATAAAACTTTTTCTCTTTGAATGCCAGATAAATAAAGCATATTATTTCCCTTGCCACCTCCAGTAATACCTATATCTGTCATAGCAGCTTCTCCTGGTCCATTCACTACACAGCCAATAATTGATAAAGTGATTGGAGTTTTTATGTGAGAAAGCTTTTCTTCTAATATTTTAACCGTATCTATCACCTGAAAGGCTTGTCGCGCGCATGATGGGCAAGATATAATTTTTACACCTCTATTTCTTAAGTTAAGTGATTTTAATATTTCATTACCTATCTTAATTTCTTTAACGGGGTCGTCTGATAATGAAATTCTTATTGTATCACCTATTCCATCCATTAAAAGTGATCCTAAACCTATCGACGATTTAATGCTTCCCGAAATAAAACTACCTGCTTCTGTAATTCCTAGATGCAAAGGATAATCTGTTACCTTTGAAAGTTGACGATATGCAGCCATAGATAAAAAAACATCAGAAGACTTAACGCTAATTTTAAAGTTATAAAAATCTTGATCTTCAAGAATTTTGATATTTCTTTGTGCGCTTTCAACTAGAGCCTCTGGACATGGCTCTTTATATTTTTCTAAAATATCTTTCTCAAGTGATCCTGCATTGACCCCTATTCTTATAGAGCAGTCATTATTTTTAGCTGCACTTAATACATCATGTATTTTTGATTTATCACCTATGTTACCTGGATTAATTCTTAAACATTTTGCACCATTTTCAGCAGCTTCAATGGCTCTTTTGTAATGAAAATGAATATCAGCAATTATTGGTACAGAAACATTCTTAGTAATTTCCTTAAGCGCTAAAGAAGATTCCTGATCTGGGCAAGATACTCTGACCAAGTCAGCTCCCTCTTCACAAATATCATTAATTTGTTTAATAGTTGCTTGAATATCTGTTGTTAATGTATTTGTCATTGACTGAACAGAAATAGGATTATCGCCACCTATTTTTACATTTCCAACATTTATCACTTTTGTTTTTTTTCTATGAATATCTCTAAATGGTCTTAAGCTCATAATTTAGTCTAGTTTAAATTCTTTATGAAGTGCTACAATAGCTTTTTTTACATGCTTACTTGAAATTAAAACAGAAATTTTAATTTCTGAAGTTGAGATAACCATAATATTAATTTTTTTTGAGGCTAATGCTTGAAACATCCTGTAAGTAATTCCAGGTGTTGTGATCATTCCCACTCCTATAATTGATACTTTTGATACATTGCTATCATGTGTAAATTTTCTAAAAGATATCTTTTTATTTTGTTTTATTATTTTTTCTGTTTTTTTTAAATCTTCTGACTTAATGGTAAACGTCATATCTGTTTCTTTGCTATTTAACGAGATGTTTTGCACCACCATATCTACATTAATTTGATTAAGTGATAATGGTTTAAAAATAGAAGCTGCTACACCAGGATTGTCTCTAACTCCTACCATAGTAACTTTAGCATCATTCTTTGTTGAGGTAATGCCTGTAATAATTTGATCACTGAAAGCTTTTTTATTATTTGTTATTAAAGTGCCACTCTTTTTTGTAAATGAAGATTTAACTGAAAAGCTTATATTATTTAGTTTGGCATCTTGAACTGAAGTGGGTTGCATAACTTTTGCACCAAGTGAAGCCATTTCCAACATTTCATCATAAGAAATTTTATTAATTTTTTTTGCTTTTAAATGGTTTCTAGGATCTGTAGTGTATACTCCTTCTACGTCAGTATAAATAACACACTCATTAGCATTAAAAAACTTTGCTAGCATTATAGCTGTTGCATCTGTTCCGCCTCTACCTAGTGTTGTAATTCTATTATCTTGGTTAACTCCTTGAAAACCAGATATGATAGATACTCCACCCATGTTAATAAATTTTAATATTTTATTTTTACCTATTTTACTTATCCTTGCGGCTCCATAGGGGCCATCAGTAAAAATGGGGATTTGCCAAGACATCCAAGACCTTGCTTGGTATCCAAGATGTTTCAATCTACCCGCTATTAGTGCACAAGCTACTTGCTCACCTGAAGATAGCAAGGCATCAAATTCTGCAGGATCAAAGTTATCACTTAATTCTTTTGTTTTTTTAATTAAGTCGTTGGTAACCCCACTCATTGCTGAGGAAACTACTATTACTCCAATATTTTTTTTTTTATAAGAGCCGATTATGTGGGCAACTTTTTTAATTCTGTCTATACTTCCTACAGAGGTTCCACCAAACTTTAAAACAACAGTTTTCATTGATAATTATAATTAATTTATATTTGATAAAATACATCTTAATTGTTATGTCCACAAGAGAACTATTATGAATTCAATAAATAAAAAAGAAATAGAAAAATTTTCTAGAATTGCTGATGAATGGTGGAATCCTAATGGAAAATTTAAACCTTTACATAACTTTAACCCTATAAGAATTAAATATATAAAAGAAAATATAGTTAAAGATTTCAATATTAAATCCTCAGATAAGCCACTTAAAAATATTAAGATACTAGATATTGGATGTGGTGGGGGATTGCTGTCTGAGCCCATGTGTAGACTGGGCGCTAGTGTGGTTGGAATAGATGCTTCCAAAAAAAATATTGAAGCTGCAAAATTTCATGCAAAAAAAAATAAGCTGAAAATAGTCTATAAAGTTGCATCACCTGAAAAACTAAAAACTAAGTTAAAATTTGATGTTATTTTAAATATGGAGATTGTTGAGCATGTCGAAGATATAAATTTTTTTATTAAAGAAAGTTCAAAATTACTAAGAAAAAATGGTGTTATGTTTATTGCCACTTTGAATAAGACTTTAAAATCATATGCATTTGGAATTATTGGTGCTGAGTATATTCTAAGATGGCTACCAATTGGAACTCATGATTGGGAAAAATTTGTAAGACCTAATGATTTAATAAAAATTTCAAAAAAAAATAATTTAATATTTAAAAAATTAGATGGCATGAAATTTAATATATTGGATAATAGTTGGGAAGTTAGTGATGACACTTCTATTAATTATATAACTAAGTTTTTAAAAAATTAATTTAAAATATTTTTTACCAAAGATATCATCTCTACATTTATACCCTCTTCATTTAGTTCTTTAATATCCTCTTTACTAGCTGTGCCATAAATTCCTCTAGAGGTTTTTTTATTTTCATAATGTATAGATCTTGCTTCATAAGAAAAATTTTCACCCACATAATCAAAATTTTTTTTAATAAAATTTTGATATTGTAAGGTTGTTTTTTTTATTTCTTTGACTTTTAATTCTTCATTATCAATTTTAGTATTATTTTTAGACCTAAAAATGCTTGGGGACATTAAAGTTTTTTGAACATTAAATGAATCACAGGAATAACATTTAAGAAAATTTTTTTTTTTCAGCTTCTCATACTCTCCAGAAGAAGAAAACCAACTATCAATGGAAACTTCACAATCTGTACAAATAAGCTTATATAAAATCATTTGTTATATTTATTAATAATTAAATTAGTTCAATAATCTACTAACTTCTATAGTCAGTATTAATTTCTATGTATTTTTTGGTTAGATCCATCGTGTATACAATAAACTTTTTTAAACCCATATTAAGATTAATGGAAATATCTATTGTATGTTTCTTCATGTATTCTGCAACTTGACTTTCTTTGTAATTATTCACAAGTTGTCCTTTGTCTATAACTTTAATGTTTCCAAAATTGATTGATAGTTTTTTTAAATTTATATTTACTCCAGATTTACCTATGGCCATTATTATTCTACCCCAATTTGGATCTTCACCTGCAATAGCAGTTTTAACAAGAGGTGAATTAGCAATAGAGAAGGCAATCTTTTTTGCATCTTTTTCATTTTTTGATTTCATAATACTGATTGTTATAAATTTACTAGCACCCTCTCCATCAGCAACTATTCTTTTTGATAAATTTAATAAAACTGAGTGTAGTGCGTCATTAAAATTCTTTATTTTTTTTTCATTAATATTATTAATTCTTGAATTTTTAATTTTTCCAGTAGAAAAAATTGAAACCATATCATTTGTGCTCATATCTCCATCGCAAGTAATTGCATTAAAAGTTGTTTCAATATTTTTTTTTAACAATTCATTTAAAATATTATTTGAAAGATTGGCATCAGTAAAAACATACCCCAATGTTGTAGCCATATTTGGAAAAATCATTCCTGATCCTTTTGCGATCCCATAAATTTTTATTTTTTTATTTCCAATTTTACATTCTTCCATTGCAAGTTTTGGTTTTAAGTCAGTTGTCATTATGCCTAATGCTGCTTTCATCCAAATCAATTTATTTTGTGTATACTTCATCTTATCAATTAAAATTGGAATATTTTTTTTGATTTTTTCGGTTGGATATTTTTCACCAATTGTACCTGTGCATCCAAAAAGAATCTCATTCGTGGATATAATTTTTGGAAAATCCTCATCTTCTTTTTGTTTTTTAGAAAGTTGTAATGAAGTTTCTTCTGCTATTTCTTTTAAACCCTTAAAGCCTTCTGGACCAGTAAATGCATTAGCATTTCTAGTATTAATAATGAGTGATTTTATTTTTTTACTTTTTATATTTAAGTTCCATTTAATATTTTCTGAAACTATTTTTGATTGTGTATAGACAGATGCATAGTTAGCTCCATCTCTAAAATAGAACATAACCAAATCATCTCTTGGTTTGTTATACAAGTCTGCGCAGATAGTGGAGATTGAAACCCCATCTATATGATCTAAATCCTGAAAGTCGTTCATTTTCATCTTTGGTTGAAGATTTGTAAAATTTTTAAAATTAAATACCATGCTATTTAAAATATTTGTTTCATACTTATGTTAAAAGTTATAATTAAATAATATATCAAATAAATCAGATGCTTAATCCTTTAAATTTTCTCTCAAAATTCATAAAATCAAGTAATCAAAAGGAACTTGATAGAATTGTAAGAATTGTTGAAAAAGTTAACTCGTTTGAGGGCAAGGTTAAAACACTTTCAAATGAAGATTTTCCAAAAAAAACCACTGATTTCAAGAATCAAATTACCCAAGGAACTGATATTAACACCTTGTTACCAGAAGCTTTTGCTCTTGTAAGAGAAGCATCCAATAGATGTAGGAACGAGAGACACTACGATGTTCAAATATTAGGTGGTGTTGTTTTGCATGAAGGAAAAATTGCAGAAATGAGAACAGGAGAGGGAAAAACTTTAACTATTTGTCTTGCCGCTTATTTAAATGCACTAATTGGTAAAGGTGTACACGTTGTTACTGTTAATGATTATTTAGCTAAAAGAGATTCTCAAGAGATGGGTGAGATTTATAAATTTTTAGGACTAACTTCTGGATATATAAATAATGACCATGATGACTATGAGAGAAAGAAAAATTATAATTTTGACATTACTTATGCAACTAACAGTGAGCTTGGTTTTGACTACCTGAGAGATAACATGAAGCTCTCTAAAGAACAGATGGTTCAAAGAGGACATGTCTTCACAATTGTTGATGAAATAGATTCTTGTTTAATTGATGAAGCTAGAACACCGCTAGTAATTTCTGGAGCTGCTGAGGATAAAATAGACCAATATTTAGCAATTGATAAATTAGTCAGAATGTTAAAGTCAGAACATTATGAAATTGATGAAAAAGATAAAAATATTTTACTGACAAACGAAGGGATTAATAATGTGGAAAAAATGCTTTCTAGCGCTGGTGTTCTAAAAAATAATAATTTTTATGATCCTGAAAATCTAAGCCTTGTTCATCATGTTAATCAATCATTAAAAGCAAATCATTTATTTGAAAAAGGTAGAGACTATATTGTTACAGATGGAAGTTTAAAAATTGTTGATGAGCTCACTGGAAGAATTTTAGAAGGAAGAAGATTTGGAGATGGTCTTCACCAAGCACTAGAAGCTAAAGAGCGAATTGATGTACAAGCTGAAAATCAAACACTTGCTTCTATAACTTTTCAAAATTATTTTAAACTTTATGATAAAATTTCGGGATGCACCGGAACAGCTGCTACAGAGGCTGAAGAATTTTATGAAATATATAACTTAGTAGTGGTTATAATTCCTACAAATAAAAAAATGATTAGGAATGATTTGAACGATCAGATTTTCAGAACAGAGGAAGAAAAAAATAAATCTATAATTAAAAAAGTTTTGGAGTGTCAAAAAATTGGCCAGCCCATTTTAATTTTTACTTCTAGTATCAATAAGTCTGAAATTTATTCAAAACTACTTAATGAAGCAGAGGTAAAACATGTGGTGTTAAATGCAAAAAATCATGAAAATGAAGCAGAAATTATAGCAAATGCAGGAAAATTTAACTCAGTAATAATTACAACTAGTATTTCTGGAAGGGGAGTTGATATTCAACTAGGTGGTAAAAAAGGTAGTCAACCCAATAAAGAACTTTCAATTAATAAGAATAAAATAAAGTTATTAGGTGGTCTATTTGTAATTGGCACAGAAAGAATGGAATCTAGAAGAGTTGATAATCAAGCAAGAGGCAGAGCGGGTCGTCAAGGTGATGAAGGAAGTTCTATCTTTTATGTTAGTTTAGAAGATGACTTAATGAGAATTTTTGGCTCAGAGTCCATGAATAATATTCTTCAAAAACTTGGATTAAAAGATGGTGAAAGTATTGATCATCCTTGGATTAATAAGGCACTTGAAAGAGCACAACAAAAAGTTGAAGCAAGAAACTTTGATATAAGAAAAAATTTATTAAAATTTGATGATGTTTTAAATGATCAAAGACATGTAATATTTTCTCAGAGGGATGGAGTAATGAATAGTGAAAAAGTTTTTGATTATTCAGATGAATTTATTTCTGAAATAATGTCTCATCTAATAAGTTTAAAAGATCAAAATTTATCAAAAACTAAAAGTAATGAATTTACCAATCAATTAAAAATTTTACTTGGAAAGAGTGTTAATGATCAAGAGTTTGAAATTTTAATCAATTTAAAAAATCAAGATTTAAAAGAAAAAATTAATTCCAAGTTCATGAATGCAAGAAGTGAAAGAATTCAAATACTAAGTGAGGATAAGGCAAAAGAAATTGAAAAAAGAATTTTTCTTCAATGCATTGATTTAAACTGGAAGTCACATATTCAGTATCTTGAACAACTAAGACAAGTCATAGGGCTTAGATCTTATGGACAAAGAGACCCCTTGGTTGAATATAAAAAAGAAGCTTTTTATTTATTTGAAAATTTATTAAATAAGTTAAAAATTGATTTTGTCACAATCTTAATAAATTTAAAAGTTATTCAAGAGGCTACTCAAAAAGAGGAGGTTTCTAAACCTGTAGTGATAGATCCAAAATATATTGGGAAAAAAATGAGTAGAAATGAACCTTGCTTATGTGGTTCTGGGAAAAAATATAAAAAATGCTGTGGAGCCCTATAAAATAAATATTAAACAACTCAATAAAAGTATTATCACAAAAGAAATTCCTATTTTAATCTTAGATTTAAAATAATTTTCAATAAAGGTGTTAATCTTATTTTTTTTTATACTTAATGTACTTAAGACATCTAATTGATGAACAAAACCTTTAGTTCTTCCAATTGTTAAAAATTTATTCTTCCTATGGTTAAAAATTTCATCACCACTCATATTAAAAAATTTACTTAAGTTATTTTCAATTGATTCTCTGACATTATTTAAAATTAGATCTCTATCTCTATGAGCTCCACCAACTGGTTCACTAATAATTTCGTCAATCACCTTTAAATTTAAAAGATCTTTTGATGATAGTTTCATTGCTTTTGCAGCATCAAGTGTTCTTTTTGGGTCCCTCCATAAAATTGTGGCACATCCTTCTGGAGATATTACGGAATAAATTGCATTTTCTAACATCATAATTTTATTAGCAGATGCTAATGCTATTGCTCCACCTGAGCCACCTTCGCCAATAATAATTGCAAATGATGGAACACTTAGCAGCATGCAGCATTCTATTGATTTTGCAATTGCTTCTGCCTGACCTCTCTCCTCCGCTCCTACTCCAGGATATGCTCCAGGTGTATCTATAAAAGAAATTATTGGTATATTAAATTTATCTGCAAGCTTCATCAATCTTATAGTTTTTCTATATCCCTCTGGTCTCATCATTCCAAAATTTCTTTCAATTCTAGTTTCAAGGCTATTACCTTTTTCCTGTCCTATAACTAGAACTGATTTTTCATCAAACTTTGCAAAGCCTGCTAAAACTGATTTATCTTCTCCATAAAATCTATCACCCGATAGTGGAATAAAATCTTCGAATAAATTATCAATAAAAAATTTTGCTTTTGGTCTATCCTCATGTCTTGCAACTAAAGTCGTTTGCCACGGATCTAAATTAGAATAAATTTCCTTTAGTTTTCTGTCTATTTCTTGCTGTGTCTCAGAGATTTTTTTTGTGTCTACCTCAGAAAGACCATCTTGATTATACGGATCTTTTAATTTTTCTATTTCAGACTCAAGGTTTTTAACATCTGTCTCAAAGTTTAAATAATTTTTCATTTGAATATATTAATTATTAATTAATTGACAAAAAAGGCAATAAAATGTTTTAAATAATTAATATTTGACTTAATTTTATTAAGAAGTAGTGTAATTTTTGTATCGGGAGAGACTATAAAAATAGCGCCGAAGGAGCAACTACCCCGGAAACTCTCAGGCAAAAAGAACCGATATTAAACATAACACTCTGGAAAGAGACTTAATCTCGCCGATGGAGCAAAACTCTCAGGCAAAAATACAGATGGGGTAAAAATGAGTGCTATGAAAGAACAATATATAAAAATAAAAAACTTAACAGTTTCAAATAAATTGCTAAGTTTTGTAAATGAAGAGTTACTTAGTGACACAAAAATTTCACCAGAAAAGTTTTGGGATGGTTTTGATAAAGCAGTTCATGAACTAACTCCTAGAAATAAAGAATTAATTCAAATTAGAGAAGATTTACAAAAAAAAATAGACAATTGGCATACCAAAAACAGAGGTAATGAGTTTAATTTACAGATATATAAAAAATTTTTAAATGAAATTGGTTATTTAAAAGAAGTTGGACCTGACTTTAAAATTAAAACCAAAAATATTGATGAAGAAATAACTAGTATTGCAGGACCCCAATTAGTGGTTCCAATCATGAATGAACGATATGCTCTTAACGCAGCTAATGCAAGATGGATGAGTTTGTATGATAGTTTATATGGCACTGATTTAATTGGACAGTCTGAAGATAGTACTTCTCAGAGATATGATCCTTTAAGAGGAGAAATGGTTATAAAATATGGAAGAGATTTTCTAGAAAAATATTTTCCACTAGTGGGTTTAAATTGGCATAATATTACAGGACTTAAAATTAATGATGGCTCTCTTATTGTGTTAAAAGATGGTGTTGACACATTATTAAAAGATAAAAATAAATTTGTTGGTTACAGAGGAGAGGTTAATAACCCTCATGCAATAATTCTCAAAAATAACAACCTTCACATAGAGATACTTGTAAATCCAAAAGCTTTTAGTGCCCAACAAGATTCAGCTAATATTAGTGACATTATTGTTGAAGCAGCAGTTTCAACTATTTGTGACAATGAAGATAGTGTTGCTGCAGTTGATGCAGAAGACAAAGTTATTTGTTACAGAAACTGGCTTGGTCTAATGAAAGGTAATTTAAAATCAACATTTAAAAAAAATGGAAAAACTTATGAGCGTAAATTAAATCCTAATAGAAACTATATTTCTAAAGATGGAAAAGAATCAAAATTACATGGAAGAAGTCTATTACTAGTAAGAAATGTTGGACATCTTATGACCAACCCTGCAATTATTTTAAAAGATGGCTCTGAAATACCCGAAGGTATTATGGATGCTTTTATAACTTCAGCAGCATGCCTTCATGATATAAGTAAAAAAGGTAATTCAAGAAGTGGTTCAATTTATATTGTGAAACCAAAAATGCACGGACCTGATGAAACTTCCTTTACAGATTTAATTTTTTCTAAAGTTGAAGAAGTTTTAGGGTTAGAAAAATATACTTGCAAAATTGGTATCATGGATGAAGAAAGAAGAACCTCTTCAAATTTGAAAGAGTGTATTAGAACACTTGAAAATAGAGTATTTTTTATTAATACTGGATTTCTAGACCGAACTGGAGATGAGATACATACATCTATGGAAGCTGGTCCTATGATTAAAAAAGGTGATATGAAATCTGCTAAATGGATTACTGCATATGAAAATAATAACGTTGATATAGGTCTTCTATGTGGTCTATCAGGTAAAGCACAAATTGGTAAAGGGATGTGGGCTATGCCAGATAAAATGAAAGATATGATGGAACAAAAGACTGGTCACTTGAATGCTGGAGCAAATTGTGCGTGGGTGCCTTCACCGACAGCAGCTGCCCTACATTCTCTTCATTATCATGAAATCAATATTTTTGATAAACAAAATGAGTTACAAAATAGAGAAAAAGCAAAATTGGATGATCTTTTAACCATACCTATAGCTGATAGACCTAATTGGTCTGTTGAAGAAATTAACTCTGAAATTTCTAATTCCTCGCAAACACTTTTAGGTTATGTTGTAAGATGGATTGATCAAGGAGTGGGTTGTTCTAAGGTGCCTGATATTAATAATATTGGCTTAATGGAAGATAGAGCTACATTAAGAATTTCTTCTCAGCATATAGCTAATTGGATCCATCATGGAATTTGTTCCAGCAAACAAGTTCTAGAAATAATGAAAAAAATGGCAAAGATTGTTGATGAACAAAACAAGGGTGATAAATTATATCAAAATATGGCACCAAATTTTGATAAGTCAGTTGCTTTCAAGGCTGCTTGTGATTTAGTTTTTCATGGTAGGTCTCAGCCTTCTGGCTATACGGAACCATTATTGCATCTAAATAGATTAATTAAAAAAAATTAATCAGAGCTTGATTTTATTCTGGTTCTATTTTTAAAAGCAGAATATAAAGTTCCATCATCTAGATTTTCTATTTCACCACCTACTGGTAAACCTTGTGCAAGTTTTGTGACTTTTGTGTTTGTTTTTTTGAGACTATCCTGAATATAATAAGCTGTAGTTTGACCTTCAACAGTTGCACTTGTTGCCAATATAACTTCTTCAATGTTTTCTCTAATGACTCTTTCGATCAAAGAATTGATTAGAAGATCTTCTTTTCTTTGACCAGCAGACGAAATTGTTCCACCAAGAATATGGAAATATCCTCTATAAATATTTGAATTTTCAATCGACCACTGATCAGCAATATCTTCAACTACACATATTTTATTATATTTTTCTTTAGTATTTTCACAGTTATTACATCCTAGAGAGTTTGATTTTAGTGTGCCACAAGACTGGCACCTAATAACATTTTTATAAACTTGGGCTAAAGTATTAGCCATCGGTTTAACTAATTCATCCCTATTATTGATAAGTTTTAATACAATTCTTTTTGCTGATTTTGGACCTAAACCTGGAAGTTTGGCAATTAGTTTAATTAACTCTTCTATTTCATTAATATTTTGCATTTAGTTAAAGTGGCCATTTAAAGCCTGGAATACCTAATCCACTTGTAGATTTTGAAATTTCCTCAGAAGTTTTTGATTTAAGTTCAGATCTTGCATTGTTGTGAGCCGCTACAATTAAGTCTTCTATTATAATTTTGTCTTCTTTCATTACCTCTTCAGATAAATTTATTTTTATCATTTCATTTTCTCCATTTAATATTACTTTTACAGAATTGGTTCCTGAAGTTCCTTCGGCTTGAATATTTTTAATTTTTTGCTGACTGTCTTTAATTTTAGACTCTAATTCCTTAGCTTTATCTAAAATTTTTGTAAAATCAGTCATTTTTATTTTCTTCTTTAAATATTCTTACATCAATCAACTCAGCATCAGGAAACTTCTCTAGAGTCTCCTTATAAATTGAGGAGTTTTTAACACTCTCTATTAATTCTTTTTTTAGATTAACCTCTTCTTCTTTTTTTGAAGGATGGCCCTTAGTTTTACTAAGTGTAATTATCCATCTATTGCTAGTCCACTCATAAAGCTTTAAAGATAAATCTTTAATAAAGTCTTTATCTAAATCTTCGTTAAAAGAAATTTCAATTCTTTGTTTTTCAAAACTAACAAGGTTTACATTTTTTTCTAGTTCATATTTTAACTTAATTTCTTTTTTTAGTGTACAGGTTGCCAACAAATCATTAAAGGAATTTATAGAATTAATTTGTTTTTCATTTTTCTTATTGTCTTTAATCTTTATATCTTTTTCTTGAATAATATTTTTTATTTGATCAATGGTTTCTACTTTATCTTTTATATCAAATAAATCATCATCCTCTTTCCCCTGTGAAAGAGATATTTGATTGGTATTTTTATTATCTATAAATATGTTTTCATGACTTATATCAGAAATATTTTTAATACTTTTTAAATGAATTAATCTAATCAAAAACATTTCTATTGATAAGTGCTGATTAGAAACTATATCTAATTCCTCTAATGTTTTAATAGTAAATTGCCAAAACAATATTAAAGTTTCATTATTAATATTTTTTGAAATTTCTTTAATTTTATTAAACTCTTCATCATTTAATGAAAAATTTGTACCGTCAATATTTAAGGCATCTATATTTTTAAAATAATATAAAAGTTCTAAAAAATCATTTATGAAAATTTTAGGTTCTACTCCTTGATTGTAAATTTTTCTATAAGTATTTAAAACTTCTTTTTCTTTTGCCTCAAATATTAGTTGAAATAAACTAATCAGTTGTGATTTATCAAAGTAACCAAATATTTTTTGAGCAGCAGGTAAATCCAATTCTTTGTCTTTATCCAATGTAAGTAGCGCTCTATCTAATAAAGATAAAGCATCTCTAACAGATCCTTCTGATATTTTAACAATTAGTTTAAGAGCATCATCAGATGCATTCCCATTTTCTTTATCTTTAATCTTTTTTATAAAATCAAACAGCTCTATAGACTTAATTCTAGACAGATCAAATCTTTGGCAACGCGATACTACTGTAATTGGAATCTTTTTGATCTCTGTCGTTGCAAAAATAAATTTTAAATATTCTGGTGGCTCTTCTAAGGTTTTCAAAAGCGCATTAAATGCTTGTTTACTTAGCATGTGCACTTCATCAATTATAAATATTTTATATTTGGCAGTTGTTGGTCCGTACCTTGAAAACTCAATAAGATCTCTTACGTCGTCTACACCTGTTTTACTCGCAGCATCCATTTCCAGTACATCAATATGATTTGAATTTGAAATAGCATCACAATTTTCACAAAGATCCTCTTTGCACAGATTATCATTTTCATTTGAACAATTTAATGATTTAGCAACTATTCTTGCTGTAGTCGTTTTTCCAATTCCTCTAATTCCTGTAAATAGGTAGGCATTTGGTACTTTATCTGCTTTAATTGAATTAAATATTGTTTCCGCAACGACGTCTTGACCTATAAGATCATCAAACGTTTGAGGTCTGTATTTTAAAGCTAGTACTTTTGTGTTTTTATTCATTTTTATAAGGAGACTAGAACCTGAACAACTGTCTCTACGACTGCTTCTGTTAAGATCTGGTCGGGTTCAAGCAGCATTCACCTCTAGCCTCCAGAGTTATTATAGCAGTAATGTTTTCTAATCTACAAGAAAAGTTTCTAGACTATTTTTCTCTAAATTTGTCAGCCTCAAAAACACCTAACACGTGAAAATCTTGACAGTGAAGCCCTAATTCTTCTAAAGATTTTTGAACTTTTAGATCTTCTATATGACCATCTAGATCACACAAAAAAAAATATGATTTAAATGAATTTTGCTCCGGGTAACTCTGAAGCTTTGTTAAGTTTACACCGTTAATCGCAAATCCACCTAGTGATTGATAAAGAGCAGCAGGCTTACTTTTTAATTTAAATAAAAAAGATGTTATATATTTTTTTTTACCAAAATATGGTTGTGAGACTTCTTTTCCCATGATTAAAAATCGAGTTGTATTACAATTTTCATTTTCAATATTGGCTGCAAGTATTTTAAGTTTATACGTCTTGGCACTTAATGACGAGGCAATCGCAGCATCACTTTTAATCCTATTTTTACAAACCTTTTCTGCAGAGCCTGCTGTATCTGCTCTAACATGTTCAACTAAATTATTTTTTTTTATAAAATTTGAACACTGAGATAAAGCTTGAGCATGTGAAAAAACATTTTTTATATCACTTATGTTGCTTCCACGTTGTCCTAATAAATTATGCTCAATTTTTAAAAAGTGTTCTGCATATATATTTAGTCTATACTTGAAGATTAAATATTCTATCCCGATATTTCCAGTAATACGATTTGACTCAGGTATTACTATTCTTGAATTATTTTCTAATGATGCTTTCAAAAAGCATTCATCAAAAGTTTTACAAGGTATGATCTCTGCATTAGGTTCAATTTCTAGTGCCGCTATATGAGAATATGCACCAAAAGTTCCTTGAAAATAAATTTTACTCATTTTATATTTTATATTCCATAATTTTTTTTATAGCCAGATAATCTTCCTCTGTATCAACCCCTATAGGAGAAGACTTTGCTAAAGCTACATTTATTTTTAATTTATTATCTAAGGCTCTTAATTGTTCTAACTTATTTTTTTTCTCTCTATCAGTTTGCTCTAATCTAACAAATTTTTCTAGTGTATTAACTTTATATGAATAGATGCCAATATGATGATAAATATTCTTATTATTTATCAATGAATTTTCTCTAGTAAAATTTAATGCCATTGGGAAATTATTTTTCTCTAGTTTATTTTCTGTAATAACTTTAACTACATTTTTATTATTAAGTATTTTATCATTCTGAATTATTGCAGCTAATGTTCCTACTTCTGACTCACTTTTAATCATTAAATTATTTAGATTGATAATGTCATTTTCATCAATATTTGGCTCATCTCCTTGTAGATTTAATATATAATCAATATTTTTTATTTTAAGTTTTTGGAATGCTTCAAAAATTCTATCTGTTCCAGTTTTGTGATTATTATTAGTTAAAACTGCCTTACCTCCATTTTTTAATACATCTTCTAGTATTTCCTGATCTTCAGTCGCAACCACAACTTCACCAATATTTGCTTTTTTGGCTTTTTTAAAAACATGAGAAATTATCGACAAATTATTAATTTTTAAAAGTGGCTTACCTGGCAATCTTGTCGCTGCCATTCTCGAAGGTATTAATATTAATGTTTTAGCCATTATAAAATTATCAACTCTATGCGTCTAACAGACACAAATTTAAATATTAAAAATTAAGTATTTCTTTAATTATCATGTTATATGTCGAAATTAATAATAATAAAATGGATTCGTTTGAACTAAATAAAATCATTGCTGCAATTTTAATGGTTGCGTTGCTTGTAATTGGTTTGGGGAAAATTGCAGATGTTGCTTTTCACGTAAAAAAACCAAAAAATCCAGGATATAAAGTTGAAGGCGAAGTTCAATTAGCTTCCAGCACATCTGAAACTTCTGAGAGTAAAGAAAAAATTGATATAGTCGCTGTAATGGCTCAGGGTGATATAAGTAGTGGTGAAAAAATCTTTAAAAAGTGTGCAGCATGCCACTCAATTAAAAAAGGTGGTGCAAATAAAATTGGCCCTGCTCTTTATAATGTTGTTGGAAGAAAAGTTGGTGATGTAGCTGATTATAAATATTCTAAAACTTTGGCTTCATATGGTAAAGAATGGACCTTTGAGGAGTTAAATGGGTTCTTAATAAAGCCAGCAACTTATTTAAAGGGAACAAAAATGTCTTATGCTGGTTTAAGAAAAGAAAAAGATAGAGCCTCTATAATTAAATATTTAAATCAAAATAGTGATAATCCTAAAACGCTACCTTAGTTTTCCAAAAGAATATAATAAAATACTTTTTTGAACATGCACTCTATTCAATGCTTGTTGCCATACTCTAGAATTTTTTCCAAAAAAAACTTCATTTGAGACCTCTGTGCCTCTTGGAAGACAATGTAAAAAGGTTACATCTTTTTTTGCAAAACTCATTAATTTAGAATTAATTTGAAAATTTTTAAAATCTCTAATCTTTTTAACTTTATTAACTTTATCGTTTAAGGAGATAACCTTATCTGAAAAGATTACATCAGCATTTGTAGCCGCTTTCTCAGCATCATTAAAAATAGTTATTTTTCCTTTATTTTTTTTTATCCAGGTTAATACAAATTTTTGAGGCTCATAATTTTTAGGGCAACCAATGTTTAATCTAAACGAAAATTTTAACGATGCTGCAATTAGACTATTAAGAACATTATTTGAATCACCAATCCAGCAAATGTTTAATTTAGATATAGGTTTTTTCTTAATCTCTTCAACTGTGAACACGTCTGACAAAACTTGTGTTGGATGAGAAGATGGACTCAATCCATTGATAACTGGTATAGTTAAATGCTTGGAAAATTCCATAATTTTTTTATTACTATCAGTTCTTAGGACAAATCCATCTCCATAAGTTGATAGAATTTTTGCAGTATCTGCCAAACTCTCACCATTCTTTCCAAGATGTAATTCATTGGCTCTAAGAGTAATAGTTCCACCACCCAATTGTTTAATTGCTAGATAAAAACTTAATCTTGTTCTAAGACTTGGTTTTTCAAACATTTGAATAAGCAACTTACCTTTAAGAGGGGTATCTTTATCTACATCAAGAATATTAAATTTTTTTCTTTTTATTTTTCTTTTCTTTGCATCTTGTATTATTTTTCTAAGATCTAATGCTGGAATATCTTTAAGATTAATAAAATGCTTCATTTTTATTTATAGTTTAAACAAACTTTTTTTATAGTTTTTGTAGCTAAGTCAATTTCTTGTTTTTTAACATTAAGTGGAGGTAATATTCTTATAACATTTTCTGCAGCCCTAATTGTTAATAGATTATTATTCATTAATTTTTGGATAAAATTTGTCTGATCGCCATGTAACTGCAATCCTATTAATAGACCAACCCCTCTCACCTCTTTGATAATCATGGGAAATTCACTCTTTAATTTTTCTAACTCTGAATGAAAATATTTTGATAATTTTTTTACATTTGAAAGAAATCCTTTTTTTAATATTTGATCTAAAACTGCATTTCCAACTGACATTGCTAAGGGATTACCACCAAACGTTGAGCCGTGAGACCCTGCAGTCATGCCTGAAGCAACTTTTTTGCTCATCAAAACTGCCCCAAGTGGAAAGCCTCCACCTATACCTTTTGCAATTGGCACAATATCTGGTTTAATTTTTGCTGTCTCAAAAGCAAAAAAATTTCCTGATCTTCCTATTCCACATTGCACTTCATCTAAAATTAATAATATTTTTTTCTTATTACAAATTTTTCTCAATCCTTTTAAACACCAATCTGGAATAACTTTAATTCCACCTTCTCCCATCACAGTTTCAACCATAATAGCTGCTGTTCTGCTAGTTATAGAACTTTTTAATGCTTTATGATTTCCAAATTCAAAGTGATCAAATCCATCAACTTTTGGTCCAAAACCTTCTGTCATTTTTTTTGATCCACTAGCATAAATTGTAGCTAGTGTTCTTCCATGAAATGAATTTTTAACACAAAGAATTCTATTTTTTTTTGGCTTTCCTATTGAATAAAAATATCTTCTGGCAATCTTAATTGCAGCTTCTGTTGCTTCTGCTCCACTATTTTGAAAAATCACACAGTCTGCAAAAGTTTTTTTAGTTAATCTTTTGGCTAATTTCTCACTCTCAGGAATTATAAATGCATTCGACACATGCCAAAGCTTTTTTGATTGTTTGTTAATCGCTTTTACTAAGTGTGGATTGGCATGACCAAGTGAGTTCACTGCAATACCTTGAACAAAATCTAAATATTTTTTTCCATTAGTTGAATATAAAAAACTTCCTTTTCCACTTTTAAATGAAATTTTTCTTCTTTTATAATTATTTGCTAAAGCACTCATAAATTATGATTTGATTTTGTAACCTTTTTTATAAAGATAAAAAGCTAAATACCATATTACAAAACTTAATAATATTAAATATATCAAACCTACACTTATTGATCCATCAGATTCTCCTAAAAAACCATATCTAAAACCATCAATCATATAAAAGAATGGGTTCAAATGACTTATGGTTTGAAAAAAAACTGGCAATTTATCTATAGAGTAAAATACACCAGATAAAAAACTTAACGGTGTAATAATAAAATTAGTAACTGTAGCTGTATGGTCAAATTTTTCTGCCCATAGGCCAGTGATAAATCCTAGACCACCCAAAATAAAAGCACTTAAGAATCCAAAAATAAAAATATAAAAAATATTATTTATATGTATCTCTACTATTAATGAAAAAACACCAATCGATATTATTGCAATTAAGAAACTTCTTGTAAGAGCTGCTAATATGATTGCCATTGAAACTTCAAGTGCTGATAAGGGTGCATAAAGCATATCAACAATATTTCCTTGAATTTTTCCTATCATCAATGAGGATACAGAATGACTAAAAGATTGCGTTAGTATACTCATTGCAATTAGACCTGGTGCTAAAAAACTTATAAAAGAGTAACCAAGCACATCTCCTCTATTATTTCCTAAAGCCAGAGATAAAACAGACAAAAACAATAAACTTGATACAAGTGGAGATAGTAATGTTTGCTGCCAAACAGTCATAAATCTATTACACTCTTTAAACCATAGACTTTTAAAACCAATCCAGTTTACAAAACCGAACTTTGTAACTCTCATTTGATATTTTTTATCTAATTCAACCATAAGTAATCATTTATAAATTTTTAATTATTTGTGTACAAAACAAAATTATTTATTGTTTTTTTTTTAAAGCTATGTGATCTGTATATAGTTATAAAAATTAATTAACATACTAAATATAGATTATGAGCTGGAATGATGAAAAAGTAGCAAAATTAAAAGAGCTTTGGGGCAAAGGAAATACTGCAAGTCAAATTGCAGAAATTATTGGCGGGCTGAGCAGGAATGCTATTATTGGTAAAGCCCATAGATTAAATCTGTCTGCAAAAGTTAATGTAAGAAGTCCTGTTTCAAGTCAGAGTTACCAGAATAATACTGAAGAAAATAATTCAAAACAAAAAAAAGGAAAAAAAAGCAAATTTAAATCTTTAATTATTGAAAAAGATTTTGAACCTGAAAACCCAAAGAAATTAGAAGAGCTTAATGAAAATTTATGCAAATGGCCTGTCGGACATCCAGAAGAAGAGGCATTTTATTTTTGTGGAAGATCTTCTTTAAAAGATTTTTCGTATTGTAAACTTCATTTACTTTATGCCTACCAGCCAAAAGGAAGAAAAGAAGATCCCACTGATAAGGATGAAGAAGTTCCACAGTATATAGGCAAAAAAGCTAATACTGCCTAAAAATACTAGGTCTAAAGCTAATTTATTTTTTTTTATTTCTTTTTCCATCAACACCTCTAATAACAGATTTGATAATCAAATATGTTAAAAATGAGAAAATTAAAAATTTTAAGATATAGATAATATTAACTACCATAAAATTATTACATAACCTTGATATTAGATTTCTATCAAGAATTATTCGAGTTATATTTTTTTGTTGAAAACTGCCCACCTTCTCGCCACATATAACAATACTTTTCAACCTCTTCTTTAAATATTCTTGTGCTAGGAATTCCTATATCAAAATTGGTTTGATATTTTTTTGATGAAACATTGTTATATTTTAAAAGTCTAAGTTGATCCAATGTCAGTAATGGTTTGGGAAATAATTGAAATAATCTTGCCGATATCTTTGCTACAAAAAAAGGAAGAGAGATTAAAATTCTTTTTTTACCAATAAGTTTAATTAATATTTTTAAAATTTCTTTTAATGAAATTGTTTCAGGACCAATACATTCAATTATTTTAGAATGTGTTTCGTTTGAAATAACATAATAAATAATATCAGTTAAATCAGAACAGTGGATTGGAATAAATTTTGTACCTCCACTATAATAAAGAGGAAATAATGGGAGTCTATTTAATAAGGTCATAAAATTTGTAGTGAAGTTGTCATCCACAGAATAAACTACTGATGGTCTCAATATTGTAGCTAAAGAAAAATTTTTTTGAATGTTAGCTTCACCTTCTAATTTACTCCTTGCATACTCCGAGTCTAATGCATCATTAATGCCCAGTGCAGACAAATGAACAAACTGTTTAACTTTGTACTCTTTACAAAGTTTACTTAATATAGATGGAAAAATAGAATGAATATTTTTAAAAGTGCTACCTTTTCCAGTTTCATACAGGATGCCAATTAAATTAATGCAAATATCAGTTTTGGTAAAAAGTTTTCTAATCTTAGCCTCATCAAAAATATTACATTCTATGACATCAATATAGCCTGCATTGGCTTGCGTTTTTATTACGTAGCCTTTTTGATGCAGGTTTCTAGTCACTACGGTAACTTTATAATTATTTTTGGTAAGCTTTCTGAGTAAATGACGACCGATTTGACCACTGCCTCCAAAAATTAGACAATTTTTTGCTTTCATATATATATAATTTAAAATGAATATTGATATTAAACTTCACAAAGATGATCTACCAGAAGATTTGGACTTAGGCAATATTATAGCTGTTGATGGAGAGTTCATGGGTCTTAATGTAAAGCGTGATCCCTTGTGTCTTATTCAAATATCAAGTGGAAAATCAGATGCTCATATCATTCAGCTAGATAGATCAACTTACAATGCGCCAAATTTAAATAAACTTCTTGCAGATGAAAAGATAACAAAAATATTTCATTATGGTAGAGCTGATATGGCGCATATTCAACACTATCTTAAGATAGAAACAAAAAATATCCTAGACACAAAAATTGCTTCTAAGTTAGCAAGGTCCTACTCTGATAGTCATTCACTTAAAACTTTAATAAAAGAATTTATCAATATAGATGTAAGCAAACAATTTCAGAGTTCAGACTTTGGTGGAAAGCTGTCGCCTGCACAACAAAAATATTGTGCTAATGATGTTGTTTATTTACACAAAATACATGAAGAGTTAAATAATATACTCATAAGAGAGGGGAGAGTTGATCTTTACACAGATTGTCTAAAATTTCTAAAAACCAGAGTTGATCTTGATCTAGCCTTATTTAAAGACGATATATGGGCTCATTAAATGAAAAAAACAGATTATAAAAAAATTGCAAAAAACGTAATTGATTTAGAAATAAAAGCCTTAACACGATTAAAAAATTCTATAAGTAGCTCGTTTAGTGAGGCTGTTGAAGCAATAGCAAAATGTCAATCAAAAGTAATCTTATGTGGAGTTGGAAAAAGTGGTCTTATAGCTGCCAAGATTTCTGCTACTCTATCTTCTGTTGGAACAGCATCGTTTTCTCTTTCAGCTAATGACTGTTCTCATGGAGATCTTGGAAGTATTTCAAAAAAAGATATTTTAATACTAATAAGCTATTCTGGTTCAACAGAGGAATTAAAAAATATAATTAAGTATGCCAATAGAAATAAAATTTTACTGGTTGGTATAATGTCCAAAAAAAATTCAATTTTATATAAAGCCTCTGACATCAAATTATTAATCCCTGAAGTAACAGAAGCTGGCCTTGGAATTGTGCCAACTTCAAGTACTATTAGCCAGTTAAGTATTGGGGACGCCCTAGCCATAGCTACATTAAATAAAAAAAATATTAGTAAAAAGGATTTTAAAAATTATCACCCATCAGGTAATCTTGGAGCAAAACTAAGAACTGTCGATGAGCTAATGATTATAGGTAATAAAATTCCATTTGTTAATGAAAGTGTCAAAATGAAAAAAGCCTTTCAAATTATTTCAAGTAAAGAACTTGGAATTTTGGTGGTTCAAGATAATAAAAAAAATACAACAGGCGTCATCACTGATGGTCAAATAAGAAGATTCAATAGGATAAATAATAACTTGCAAGATTTGACTGTTAAAAAAGTGATGACCATAAATCCAATTAGTATTGATAAAGATACGCTTGCAGAAAAAGCTTTGGCTATTATGAATTCAAAAAAAATTACCTCCTTATGTGTTCATAGTCGAAAGAACAAAAAAAAGACTATTGGCATATTGCACATACACACCATATTGCAGTCAAATATTCAATAAATGAATAAAAAAACAATAGTTCAAATTACTCTTTTTTTAATTTTATCATTTATAGTTCTTTTTTTTTATTATAAATATTTTTTTTTAAAAAAAAAAACTATAAATTTAATAAAATTAAATCAGAATATTGAAGTTACCAAAACTGAAAATAATTTAATAAAAAATCTTGAATATTTATCAACAGATAAAAATGGTAATAAATATTTAATTACTGCTGAGTATGGAGAAATTAGTAGTACTAATGATAATATTATTTTAATGAAGAATGTTATTTCTCAAATAGATTTTTTTAAAAGAGAAACAGTTTATCTATCCTCAGATTTTGCTAAATATAATATCTTGAGCCTTGACACAAATTTTAATAAAAATGTAATTTTGGAGTATACAGAACATAAAATCAACTCAGAAAATATAGACTTATCTTTCAAGGAAAATTTTGCTTGGGTCTATAATAATATCGTCTATAAAGGTCCTACTAATCAATTTTTTGCAGATAGACTAGAGATTGATTTACTAACAAAAAATTCTAAAGTATTTATGTATGATAATAAAAAAATTAGAATTATTGGAAAATAAATATGGCAGTAATAAAAAAATTTAGAATTAAATCCTTTAAAAAAAATAAGCCCTTAATTAAATTAGAAAAAATATCTTTGTCGTTTGGTAAAAGACAGATTTTGGAAAATATTAGCTTTGATATCAATAGAGGTGAAATTTTGGGTATGCTTGGTCCAAATGGAGTTGGTAAGTCAACAATTTTTAATTTGATCACAGGTCTAATCAAACCGAACTATGGATCAATAATTATTGATGGTGAAAATGTTCTAAACTACCCAATATCGGAAAGAACAACAAAATTTAAGATAGGTTACGTCCCTCAGTATGGTGGATATTTTCATGACTTAACTTTAATGGAGAATCTAAAGGCTGTAAGTGAAATTTTAATTAAAAGTAAAAATGACAGAAATTTTAAGATTGAAGAGCTTGTTTCTAAATTTGAACTTGACCCTATATTGAATGTGCAAGCAAAATTTTTATCTGGTGGACAAAAAAAAAAATTGGTGATTGCATTGGCACTAATGGGAGATCCTAAAGTTTTACTACTAGATGAGTGTTTTGCAGCCCTAGATGTACTAACAATTAAGATGCTACAAGAATTAATTGTTAATCTACAATCTGAAAAAAACATTAGTATTTGTATTTGTGATCACCAAGCAAGAGACCTTCTATCTTGCGTAGATGTTGCAATAATTTTATCAAATTGCAAAATCGTTTCAAAAGGAACTCCGTCTGAATTGATTAATGATACCAAAGCAAAAAAAGCTTACTTTGGGGACTCTTTTAAATTCAATTAATAGATGTCTGGTACCCTACTCATTAAAGATAAAATAAAAAAATTTAATAAAGAAATTAATGTTACTGGTGATAAAAGCTTAAGTATTAGATGGGTGCTACTAGCATCTCAAGCCACTGGAAATTCCAAAGCTCACAATCTCTTAATGTCTGAAGATGTGCTTGCTGCAATCGATTCTATAAAAAAATTAGGAATAAAAGTGAAGATATACAAAAATTACTGTAAAATTTTTGGAAATGGAATTAATGGCTTCAGCTTCAAAAAAAACTTAATAATAAATGCAAGAAATTCGGGAACACTTGGACGGCTGATATTGGGTTTATTAATTAAGTCACCTTATAAAATAAAATTAGTTGGAGATAAAAGTTTATCTAAAAGAGATTTTTCAAGAGTAACAAAACCTTTAAGTAAATTTGGGGCTAAATTTTACTATAAAAAAAAAAATAAATTACCTCTATCAATCTTGGGTTCTGAATCAGTGACTGGTATTAACTATTTAGAAAACAAAGGTTCTGCTCAATGTAAAAGTAGTGTTATGTTCGCTGCTTTAAATTCTTCAGGAGTAACATCAATAAAAGCAAAAAAATCAAGGAACCATACAGAATTACTTTTTAAATATTTAAAGATAAACATCAAAGTAAAAAAAAATAAAAAATATGATTTTATAGATATTAAACAACCTAAAAAAATTCCAGCATTTAATTATCAAATTCCTGGTGATATAAGCTCAAGTGCTTTTTTCATTGCATTAACAACTTTGGCTGATAATTCAAAATTATTAATCAAAAATGTAAATATTAATCCTTCAAGAACAGGTGTTATTGCAATTCTAAAAAAGATGGGTGCCAAGATATTACTAAAAAATCAAAAAAATTATCGGGGTGAACAAATTGCAGATATTTTTATCAAAAGCTCTAAAAATCTTAAGGCTATAAACTGTTCTTCAAAATTAAATAGTAGTGCTATAGATGAGTTTTTAATTATTTTTTTAATAGCTGCAAGAGCAAAGGGGATTTCCTACTTCAAGGATATTGCTGAACTTAATCAAAAAGAAAGTCCAAGATTAGATTTAGGTTCTAAAATTTTAAACATGATGGGTGTTAGAACAAAATTAACAAAAGACTCAATTAAAATATATGGACAGCCAAATTTAGAAATAACAAAATTAATAAAGATTAAAAATTATTTAAAAGATCACAGAATTTTTATGATGAGCACAATTGCTGCTTTAACATGTGGAGGAAGATGGAAAATTTCTGATAAAGACTCCATTAACACTTCTTTTCCAACCTTTCTTAAAATAATCAAAAAATTAAGTTATAAATAATTATGAAACTAGATAATAAAATTAAAGTAGCAATAGATTCTCCTGCAGCAGCAGGTGCTGGCACTCAAGCTAAGCTGATCTCTAAACATTTTAATTTATTTTATTTGGATACAGGTAAAATTTATAGATTAATTGCAAATATTAAACTTACACAACCTAGAAAATTTAGTCATTCCTTAATAAAAGATAAGATGAGCAAGCTCAACATAAGGAGTCTTAATAATAAAAAGTTACTGTCTGATAAAATTGGTACAATGGCTTCAGTAATAGCAAAAGATAAAAAAATTAGAAAACTTGTTCATTCATTTCAGATTAAAAGTGCTTATCATCCTCCAAAAAAATATAACGGCTCTTGTTTAGATGGGCGAGATATAACTTATAAAATAATTCCTGATGCCGATTTCAAATTTTTTATAACTGCTAATGTTAAAACTAGAGCTATAAGGAGGTATAAGGAGTTAAAACGATTAAATGACAAAATATCCTTAAACGATGTTCTAAAAAGCATTAAAAAACGTGATAAAAATGATTATAATAGAAACATTTCACCTCTCATGAGAACTGAAGATTCGATCTTGATTAATACGTCAAATTTAACTAAAAGATCATGTTTTTTAAAAATTAAACAAATTATGAATAGGAAACTAAAAGCTTAATGGAAATTTATAACGATCTTTCAACCCCAGCCTCTAAAGAATTCGAACAACTACTAAATTCACAGTTTACAAGAGCAGCTAACCTTGAAGAAGGAAAAATCATTACAGGTGTTGTAAATAAAGTAACTGACAACTTTGTTTTTTTAGAAGTGCCTGGCTTAAAATCTGAGCCCATTCTAGATATCAATGAATTAAAAAGCATGGGTATGCTTGATAAAGCAAAAATAGGTGAAAAAATTTCTGTGCTTCTTGAAAGACTAGAAGACAAAAAAGGTGAAGTATTGGTATCCGCATCTAAGGCTCAAAAAATTCAAGGATGGGATAAATTAGTCGAAGCCTATGAAAAAAATGAACCTATTATGGGTAAAATTACAGGTCGTGTAAAAGGTGGGTGCATCGTAGAACATATCGAAACGGGCTCATTAATGTTTTTGCCAGGGTCTCAAATTTCTGACAAACCGTTGAAAGATATAAGTCACCTAATGAATGAGCCTCAAAAATTTGCTCTTATTAAATTAGATAAGGTTAGGGGAAATGCTTGTGTTTCTAGAAGAGAGATTATTTCATCATTTAAAAAAGAAGACAAAATTAAAATTGTGGAAAAATTTAAAGTTGGAGATATTATTAAGGGAGCTGAAGTTAAGGGATACAGTTCGTTTGGTTGTTTCTTCAGTGCTAATGCTGAGCTTGATGTCTTGGTACATTTACAAGAAATATCTTATTCAAGAGTTAATCACCCTGATGAAGTTTTCACAATTGGTGAAAAGCATGATCTTTTAGTTATTTCGGTGGATAAAGAAAAATTACAGGTTGGTTGCTCTGTTAAGCAACTTTCTCCAGACCCTTTTGAAAATATTTCAAACTATGATTTGAATAAGATTTATAAAGTTAAAGTAGTAAAATTAATGGATTTTGGTGCTTTCTGTGAACTTGAAAAAGGATTATCAACTTTACTACACTCAAGTGAATTAAGTTGGACTAAGAAAAATATCTCAGCTAAAAAAATGTTTTCGGTAGGTGATGAAATTAATTGTGTAATTACTGAAATTGACAAAGAAAAAAGAAGAGTTGCAATTTCTCACCGTCTAACAACAGAAAACCCATTTGAAACTTTTGAAAAAAAATATCCAATTGGATCTGAAGTAGAGGGAGAAGTTGTTAGTAAAAACGAATACTCTCTCTTTTTAAAAATTGAAGACCTAGATATTGATGCATTTTTACATTGTAATGACCTTACTTACCTTACTAATGCTGAAGAAGAGTTGGCTAAATATAAAATTGGAGACAAATTTAAAATTAAAGTTCTAGAGGTTAAAGCAGAAGAGCAAAAAGTAAGAGTTGGGTTACGTCAAACTCAACCAGATCCATTTGATTGGTTTAAAGATAAAAAAGTTAATGAAGCAGTTACTGTTAAAATTATCTCAACTGATAACAAGGGTTTAGTTGTTAGACCTGAAGGTTGTGAAATGGACTTTATTATTAAAAAATCTGCGATTGCCATTAATGCAGCTGATGCTAGACCTACAAGGTTTACTGGTGGAGAAAGAATTGACTGTGCAATAGCTGAATTAGATCTAAATAAACGAAAAGCTACACTGAGTATTAAATTATTAGAAGAAATAAATAAAAAAGAAGCCTTGGATAAATATGGTTCTGAGGGATCTGGAAAAAACTTACCGTTCTCCTCTTTATCAGAAGACCTAGAAAATAAGAAAAAAAAAGACGAATAAAAATTGGCAATTGTTAAATCAAAAATTCTAAAACAATTAGCAAACAGTTATCCAAATTTTTTAAAAAAAGATCTTGAGAAATTTACTAATATTATATTAGTTGAAATAAAACAAGCACTCAAACGTGGAGATCGAGTAGAGTTAAGAGGTTTTGGTATTTTTTCAACCAACACTCAGAAAGCAAGAATATCTCGAAATCCTAAAACTGGTGAAAAAGTGAATACTCCAGAGAAAAAAGTTATTCACTTTAAAATGGCAAAAGAAATGTTTAAAAAATTAAACAATGATGCATAAAAATATCTTTGTAGCCTGTGATGTTTCAAGTCAAGAGGAAATATTAAATTTACTGGAATTAATTCATGAAGATATTTCAGGAATTAAAATTGGTTTACAATATATAACTCAAAGAAGCCCTCAGGAAATAAGAGAACTTTCAAAATTTAAAAAACCTATTTTTTATGATGGAAAATTTTTTGATATAAAAAATACTTTAGTAGAATCAATAAAATCACTTAAAAATTTAAATGTAGATTATGCTACAGTTCATCTACTCAATGGTTTGGATGCTCTCAAGATGGCTAACAAAATAGCAGGAGCCATTAATCTTAAATTATTAGGAGTTTCAATTTTAACGAGCTTTAGTGATGAGGATCTAGAAAGCCTGGGATTTAAAGATAATGTCGAAGCTCAAATAGAAAGGCTAATTAAAATTGCAAAAGATGCGGGCTTGTATGGTGTTATCTGCAGTCCATTAGAGGTGAGAATGATTAAGCAAATTGCCCCAAAACTTAAATGCTTTACACCCGGTATTAGAATGGGAGACGCTAAAAATGATCAAAAAAGAACTATGAGTGCTAATGAGGCAATTAACGAAGGCAGTGATTGCTTAATAATTGGTCGACCCATCACTAAAGGTGATCCAAAAAAAAATATAAAACATATACTTTCATCCATAGAGTAGATGAAAATAAAAATTTGTGGAATATCTGATTCCAAAACTTTAAAATTTATAACGACACACCCTCATCCTCCAAAATATATTGGTTTTATTGTTAATTATTCAAAATCAAAAAGGTTTGTTAAACTTGATAAACTTAAAGATCTTTTAAAAATTGATAAAAAAAGTTCTATGTATGTTGCTGTACTTGTTAATCCTAATGAAGATATTTTAGAAAAAATAAAATATTTACCTTTTGATTATTATCAAATTTATGACTGTACTGCAAATGAGATAAAACTTATTAAACAAAAATATCAAAAAAAAGTTATTGTAGCTATTACTGTAAAAAATAAAAATGATGTTATAAAATTTATGGAATACAATGAGCATGCTGATATAGTATTGTTTGATAGTAAGGGTTATGAAAAAAGTTTATCTTTTGATCATCAATTAATCAAAAACCTTAAAATGGATAAAGAATTAATGTTAGCTGGGAATATCAATATAAAAGATAATCTTCAAAACTATAAAGAATTAGCAGACATTTTAGATATTTCTGGAGGTCTAGAAACATCTGGATTAAAAGATATTTCAAAAATTAATATTTTTTTAAAAAAAATTAAACAAATTAATGATGAAGCTTAAAAAAAAAGTCCCCTTAATTGATCAACACAATAAAAGTGGATTTTGGGGTGGTAAATTTGGTGGAAATTTTATTCCTGAAACTTTAAAAAAACCTATTGAGGATTTAACAATTCTTTTTGAAAAACTAAGATATAATAAAAAATTCTTAAAACAAAGAGATTTTTATTTTAAGAACTATATTGGCTCTCCTACTTCACTTGTAAAACTTCAAAACTTGTCTAACTACCTAGATGGAGCTCAAATATATGCTAAAATGGTGTCTGAGGCTAACGGAGGAGCACACAAAATATACAATGCTACAGTTCATTGTCTTATAGCTAAAAAGGCAGGTAAAAATTATGTTGTGGGAGACACAGGAGCGGGTTATGCGGGAAAAATGCTGAGCATGGCTGCTAAAAAATTTGGCCTTAAATGCAAAATATTCATGGGTGCAAAAGATATAAAGAGACAAATGCCTAATGTTGATGCAATGAAAAAAAATGGAGCTGAGGTTGTTCCAGTTTATTCAGGAAGTCAGACTCTTGTTGATGCTGTTAGTGAATGCATGAGATACTGGGTTTCAAACTGTGATAATACTCATATGTGTGTTGGTTCAACAGTTGGCCCTAATATTTTTGTTAAAATTTGTGGCTGGAGCACTGCTCAAATTTCAAGAGAATTAAAAATACAACTTAAATCTGAATTTAAAATATTACCAAAAAAAATTAAACTCATTAATTGTGTTGGTGGTGGAAGTTCTGCTTATGGATTTTGGAGTGAATTTATTGATTATGATAAAAAACAAATTGAATTAATTGGTGTTGAAGCTGGAGGCCCTAAAAACTCTAAATTGCACGCTGCACCTTTAACAAATAATGCCAAACTTGGAATTTTACATGGAGCTGCTGCTTATGTTTGTCAAAACAGTGAGGGTCAAATTAATGATACTGAATCAATTTCTGCGGGATTAGATTATCCTGGTGTGTCTCCAATTCATTGTTTCTTAAAAGATACTAAAAGAGCTAGATATGTATCTGCAACAGATGAAGCTGCATTAAATGCTTATAAACTAGTCACAAGACTTGAGAGAATAAACCCAAGCTTAGAGCCAAGTCATGCATTTGCTGAGGCTATTAAAATTGCACCCAAATTAAGTAAGGATACAATTATTATAGTAAATTCTTGTGGTGATGCAAAAAAAGATAGAGATATTTTAAAAGCTAGATTGGGGAAGATTAATTAATATGTCATTAATTAACTTGGCTTTTAAAAAAACTAGGAATGAAAAAAGGCCTGCTTTACTGACTTACACTGTAGCAGGTGATAATAGTAAAAAAAAATCATTAGAAATATTAAAGTCTATTGCTAACTATGCTGATATTTGTGAAATAGGTTTTCCTCATAATACTCCTATTGCGGATGGTGGCCAAATTCAATCCAGTGCATATAGAGCCTTAAAGAATGGTATTAAAATTAAAGATGTTTTTTCGATTGTAAAAGATTTCAAAAAATCAAAACAAGCAAAGCCAGTAATTTTGATGGGATATTATAATATGGTTTATCAATATGGTGATGATAACTTTATTAGTATCTGTAGAAAAGTAGGTGTTGATGGTTTAATTGTAGTCGACTTACCTTATCCTGAAAACAAAGTGTTTGCTAAAAAGTGTAAAAAAAAAAAAATTAATTTTATTCAATTACTGTCACCCACTACATCCCAAAAAAGAATGAAAAGTATTATTGAAGATTCACATGATATGATTTATTATATATCAATGTTATCTACAACAGGAGGCAAATTAAAAGTTTCACCTAAAAAAATTCTTAAAAAGTATGATGAAATTAAAAATCTAAAAAAAGATAAAAATATAGTTATTGGGTTTGGTATTACAGAAAAGACAATAGCCTCATTAAAAAAAGCTGATGGATTGGTGGTAGGCAGTGCTTTATGTAAGGAAATCTCTAATTCTATCAAAAAGAAACAAAATCCTGTCACAAATGTAACTAATATTGTAAAAAGATTAAGAAATAAAATTGCATGAACTGGATTAAAAAAACATTACGTTTTAGTGAAAAAATAAAAAAGATTATTAGAACAAGAGCAACTAAAGCTGACATCGCAAGTAGTGACTGGACATCTTGTTGCAAAGGCCCTATTCTTAAAAAAGATTTAGAAGAAAATCTATGGGTTTGCCCATCTTGCAACAAACATCACAGAATAACCCCTCGTCAAAGATTTGATATTATTTTTGGGAAGAATAATTATGAAGTTTTGAAAACACCTATTCCTCAAGATGACCCTTTAAATTGGCACGATTCGAAACCCTACAAAGATAGATTAAAAGCTGCACGAAAAAAAACAGGTATGAATTGTGGTATGATGGTAATTGACACAAATGTTAAAAATATAAAACTCACAAGTATTGCCTCAGACTTTGATTTTATAGGTGGCTCGATTGGCGCTGCTGAAGGTGAAGCTTTCTTGTATGGAATTCAGCATGCTATTGAAAATCAACAACCTTTTGTAATTTTTACTTCTGGTGGTGGAATGAGAATGATGGAGTCGTTAATTTCATTATCACAAATGACTCGAACAACTTTAGCAATCAATGAACTTAAAAAGAATAACCTCCCTTACCTTGTTGTATTAGCAGACCCAACAGCTGGCGGTATTACAGCATCATATGCAATGTTAGGTGACCTTCATTTAGCTGAACCTGGGGCGCTTATAGCCTTTGCTGGAGCAAGGGTTATCCAAGGAACTGTTAGAGAAGAATTACCTGAAGGATTTCAAAGAAGTGAATATATTGAAAGAACTGGCTTTATAGATTTAATTGTTGAAAGAAAAGACTTAAGAGAAAAAATTGGCACATTATTATCAATATTGCTTAAGAAAAATTCTGCTATAAATTCATCAGAAAATGAAACTTCAGAAAATAATAGAGCGCTTACAAAAGCTGCATCCTAAAGAGATTGATCTAAGCTTAGATCGAACTAAGAATCTTTGTAGAAAATTAGGAAATCCACAAGATCAAATTAATTGTATTTCTGTAGTTGGGACTAATGGAAAATACTCAACCATTCAAGCTCTCTATGCAATTCTAAAAGAAGCTGGTTATAAATGCAATATCTATACTAGTCCTCATATACAAAAAATTAACGAAAGATTTGTTTATAACAACAAAGCTTTGACAGATGATGAGTTGGCTAATTTATTAGCTGAAATAGAGGAAGCTAATAATGGGATGCAAATTACTTTCTTTGAAATATTAACAGTCGCTTATTTTAATCATGCTAAAAAATACCCTCAAAATATTAATTTAATTGAGTCTGGATTATTTCATAGATTTGATGCAACAAATATATTAAATAAAAATTTAGCAAGCGTTGTAACATCTATTGGTCTTGATCATTTAGATTGGCTACCAAAGAAAGAACAAACAGTTAAAAAAATCATATTTGAAAAAACTTCAACTTTATTAAATTCAAAAATAATTATTGCTAAACAAGGCTCAAATGAAATCATCACTCATATTCGAAATACCACAAAAAATAACCTTTCAAAAAAAATATTCTTTAATAAAGACTATAATTTTGCCCTTATGGAAAATGATTTCTTTTATTTTGAGGATGAATTTGGTGGAATAAAACTTCCAAGACCTAACTTACCTGGTGAATTTCAACTAGAAAATATTTCAACTGCTATTGCGACAGCGAGACAATTAACAAATTACCCTGTAACTGATGTACATATAAAAAATGGTATTACTAAAATTGAAAGCATAGCTCGTCTCCAAGAAATTAAATTGGGAAAACTTAAAGATTTGGTAAAAGATAATAAGTTGTTTATAGATGGCACTCACAATCCACTCGGTGCAAAAGCTCTAAACCAATACCTTCAAAGTTTAAACTGTAGAAAACATATTATTTTAGGAATGATGTCTAATAAAGATCATAATAAATATATAGATTGTTTTAAAGATATTGAAACTTTAACAACAATCGATATCCCAAATCAACCAAATGCCATCAACGGAAGTAAACTTAAAGGAAAGATTAAAATATTTTCTAATATTGAATATAAAAAATCAATAGAAGAAGCTATCTCTTCAATCAAAATTCAAGAAAATGATATTATCCTAATTACAGGATCTTTGTATCTTGCAGGAGAAATTTTAAACTTAAATTAAATATTTTCTTTAATCCAAGAAACAATATCTGACTTAGGTGTTGAACCAACTTTAGTTGCTTTCAGCTCTCCATCTTTAAATAATAACATTGTGGGAATTCCCCTAACTCCATATTTTGTTGGAGTGTTTGGCTCATTATCAATGTTATGTTTTGCTATTATAACTTGATTTGCCATTTCATCAGAAATCTCTTCTAATGTTGGTCCTATTTGTTTGCATGGCCCACACCACTCAGCCCAAAAATCAACTACAATTGGTTTTGAAGATTTTAATACTTCTGTATCAAAATTGTCGTCTGTTACATTTACTGTTGCCATAATAGATATTATATATTTGATTCAACTTATTATTCAATATGAAAAAAAAAAATTAATTAATTCACAAAGAATTAGGCTTGCTCATATTTCTTCTGTATTCCTTCAACAAATGTATTAATTTCATCTAAAAACTTAAGCTTTTTCTCATCTTTTTCATCAGTATATCTGTTTCTTAAATTATCACACTCAA
>Ga0209709_10000495_pt1 | contig 37639 bp, 45 predicted proteins | sample ArcticOcean_MG_C_2_FD_187435 | JGI IMG/M metagenome (GOLD analysis project Ga0209709, IMG submission 187435) | Marine microbial communities from western Arctic Ocean - ArcticOcean_MG_CB4_136 (SPAdes) (version 2) | ecosystem: Environmental > Aquatic > Marine > Oceanic | place: Arctic Ocean... | reverse complement strand
CATGAAAATGAAAATAAACGATGTCGTTTCTTCTGAGATAAAAGATTTAGAAGATTCGCTTATAAAATCAATAACTTCTGATATTGGCTTAGCAACAGAGGTTGCTGCTCATTTAGTTAATTCTGGTGGCAAAAGGTTAAGACCATTAATTTGTATATTAACGGCAAAAGCCTTTGGCTATGCAGGTAAAGAGCTCATCCAATTGGCAAGTGCAATTGAACTATTACACACAGCTACTTTGATCCATGACGATGTAGTTGATGAAAGCACTTCCAGAAGAGGCAAAGAAAGCATCCATAGAAAATGGGATAATGCCCATGGTGTTCTAGTAGGAGATTTTGTCTATTCTAAAGCCTTTCAATTAATGGCAGGTTTAAAAAATTCTCAAATAATTAAGATTCTTGCAGATTCAACAAATATTATTTCTGAGGGAGAAGTCTTGCAATTATCCTTAAAATCTAAAGGCCTGATCTCAGAAGATGATTATTTTGAGATTATAGGAAGAAAAACAGCTGAACTGTTTAAGGCTTCTTCTAAAAGTGCTGCAGTATTATCAGAAGCCTCTCTTGAGGAAGTAGAATCAGCAGGAGATTTTGCTTATTCCCTAGGTATTGCCTTTCAGATACAAGATGATTTACTGGATTATTTTGGAAATGAAAAAGCTACTGGGAAAAAAATTGGTAAGGATTTTCAAGAAGGAAAAATAACTTTACCTCTTTTACGTGCAATTCAATTAGCTTCTAAAAAAAATAAAGAAACTATACTTAAATTAATGCAGACGAAAAATGCTTCCGACTTGCCTCAAGTTATAGAAATTATTAAATCTACAGGAGCGTTAAATGGGGTACAGAAAACCCATGATTCTTATATTGATAATTGTTTAACCAAACTCACCCTCTTCCCTGATTCAATTTATAAAACACAACTCATGAGCATAGTCAGGGATATAAAAGTAAGGGAAGCTTGAGCAGATAACGAAGCTTGTTTGTTGTATGATGAGCATATTCTGACCAAGTGAGATCTTAATGAAGGCATTTTCACCACAAAAGAGTTACGAAAAAGAAGAGATACTTGATTGCGCTGAAGGCAATCTTTTCGGACCAACCAACGGAAGACTCCCTACTCCGGACATGCTGATGTTTGATAGGATTACAGAAATTGATAGCGGCAAAGGTAAATACAATAAAGGAAGAATACTTGCTGAACTTGATATAGACCCTAGTCTATGGTTTTTTGATTGTCATTTTAAAGGGGATCCTGTAATGCCAGGATGTTTAGGACTTGACGCAATGTGGCAACTTATTGGTTTCTACCTTTGCTGGTTAGGTAAACCTGGAAAAGGAAGAGCCTTAGGTTCTTCGGAAGTTAAGTTTTTTGGCCAAGTTCTCCCTACAGCAAAAAAAGTTACCTTTGAAATAAATATGAAGAGAGTTATTAACCTTGATCTTACTGTAGGTATTGGCGAAGGTTCTATGTCAGTGGACGGAAGAGAAATATATACGGCTAAAGGTTTAAAAGTCGGTTTATTTGAAGATACGTCTTCGTTTTAAAAATGAAAAAAGTAGTTGTCACAGGATTTGGTATTGTTTCTAGCTTAGGGAATAACACACAAGAAGTTACTAATTCACTTCGATCTTTATCATCAGGAATAACCTTAAATGAGATTAATAAGAACATGGGGCTAAGAAGCCACATATCTGGTTCAATCAAAAACTTAGATCTTAAAGGAAGCATTGATAGAAAGGTCTATAGGTTTATGGGGGAGGCAGCAGCTTATGCATATATAAGCACAAAGGAGGCAATACAGGATGCGAACCTACCAGATAAGATATTGTCTAATGATAGAACAGGAATAATTATGGGATCTGGAGGTAATTCTTCAGAAGATACTATAGATTCAGCTGATATTTTAAGAACTAAAGGGCTCAAAAGAATAGGTCCTTACAGGGTAACCAAGGCGATGGGCAGTACTGTGTCAGCTAACTTAGCAACTTCTTTTGGTATTAAGGGAGTCAATTATTCTATCTCCTCTGCCTGCTCCACAAGTGCCCACTGTATTGGTACAGGCATGGAGCAAATACAATTAGGAAAACAAGACGTTATGATTGTAGGAGGTGGAGAAGCTGAACATTGGGGAACAACCAGTCTTTTTGATGCCATGGGCGCCCTTTCAACTAAATATAACGATGAACCTGAGAAGGCATCAAGAGCATTTGATCAAGATAGAGATGGGTTTGTAATTGCTGGTGGTGGTGGAACTCTAATCCTCGAATCAGAAGAGCACGCTACCAAAAGAGGAGCGCATATTTATGCCGAACTCTCAGGTTATGCAGCTACATCAGATGGGCAAGATATGGTTAGCCCTTCCGGAGAAGGTGCAAGAAATTGCATGCAAATAGCCCTTACGATGAGCGGCAATAAAAAGATAGACTATATAAATGCTCACGGAACCAGCACCCCTGCAGGTGACCTTACTGAGTTGCAGGCAATAAAATCTGTTTTTAAAGAAGACATTCCTTATATCAGTTCAACTAAATCGCTGTCAGGGCATTCCCTTGGTGCTGCAGGAGTTCATGAAGCCATCTATTGCTTAATTATGGTAAAAGAAGGATTCTTGGTTGGCTCCATTAACATAGAAAAAATTACAGAAGGGGCAGAAGAATTTCCTATACTTCAAGAAAACAAGGATTTAGAAGTTAATTCTGTTTTGAGCAACAGCTTTGGTTTTGGGGGCACTAATGCCTCATTAATATTTGAAAAGTATTAAAACGGAATATCATCATCAGTTATACCACTATCTGGTACTTCAGATATTTCTTCTCCGCCAGGCTTAGTGCTTTTTTCATAACCATCAGAACTAGAACCTCTACTGTCTAAGAATTGCATGTCCCGACCAATAACCTCAGTCGTATAACGAGTCTGGCCATCTTGTTCCCACTTCCTCGTTTGGAGCTGACCTTCAATATAAATCTTTGAGCCTTTCTTGAGGTACTCTCCTGCAATCTCAGCTAAACGCCTCCAAAGAACAACTCTATGCCATTCTGTCTTTTCTTGGTCTGTGCCAGTGTCTTTGTCTTTCCAAGATTCAGAAGTTGCTAGACTTAACGTAGTTACAGCTGCACCGCCAGCGGTGTATTTAATTTCTGGATCTTGACCTAAGTTACCTACCAGGATAACTTTATTAATTCCACTTCTTGCCATATCAGTTTTGTATCTTATTTAAGTTAATTGTTTCAACAAGGATTATAATCAGTTTTCTGAAGTTAAGGTCTAAAACATTTAATTTTCTTTAAAAATGAAACATATAAAAGTTCGTGGAGCTAGGCAACATAATCTAAAAAATATAAACGTAGACATCCCCCGAGATCAGATTGTAGTCATAACTGGTCTTTCAGGATCAGGAAAATCTTCCCTTGCTTTTGATACTCTTTATGCAGAGGGTCAAAGGCGGTATGTAGAGTCTCTTTCGTCTTATGCTAGGCAATTTCTGTCAATGATGGAGAAGCCAGATGTTGATCACATTGAAGGATTATCACCAGCCATATCCATAGAACAAAAAACTACTTCACATAATCCTAGGTCGACTGTAGGAACGGTTACTGAGATTTATGACTACTTGAGATTATTGTTTGCTAGAGCTGGAACACCAAAATGCCCTGATCATAATATTTCTTTAGAAGGTCAAAGCGTAAATCAAATATGTGACCAAGTAATGAAGACTCCGAAGGAAACTGTGTTTGCAATTTTAGCTCCTTTAATAAATGAACAAAAAGGTGAACATCTTCACGTTTTTGAAGAGCTCAAGGTACAGGGATATGTAAGAGTAAGAGTGAATGGAATAATCGTTGATGTTGATGATGTCCCAAAACTTAATAAGAATAAAAAACACTCTATAGAAGCAGTTATTGACAGATTAAAAATGCCAAAAGTAAGGGATGATGACTTTAGGTTACGGCTCTCAGAATCATTAGAAAATGCTCTGGCATTAGGAGAGGGGTTGGTAAAAATATCAGATATGAATGGAGACTTAGAAGAAAGTATCTATTCATCTAAGATGGCGTGTTCTCAATGTGGATATAGTATTCCAGAACTAGAGCCACGACTGTTTACCTTCAACAATCCAGCCGGCGCTTGTTCAGAGTGTGAGGGACTAGGAGTGAAACCTTACGTGGATGTAGATAAAGTAATTCATGAACCTTCGGCCACTATTTCCGAAGGGGCTATAGTAGGCTGGGATATAAACAATAAATATCATTATCATTTATTACGCTGCTTATCTAATCATTATAATTTTTCATTAGATGAACCTTTCGATAAGCTATCTGAAGAAATCAAAGAGCTGATCTTAGAAGGATCTAAAGGAGAACCAGTTGATTTTAGCTGGAGGAGTAAACGAGGAAAATTGGTTGAAAGGATTTACTCTTTTGAAGGTGTAATGACTAACATTAATCGTCGTTACAAAGAAACTGATTCAAATGGGGTCCGCGACTATCTATCTAAACTTATTAGCCTAAGAAACTGCCAATCTTGCTCAGGAACTAGACTAAGAGAGGAAGCGCGTAATGTTTTTATAGCTAATAACTCTCTCCCAAATATAACAGCCCTAACCATAGACGAAGCTTTTGAGTTTTTCTCTATCTTGAATCTTGAAGGAACTAAAAGAGAAATAGCTGATCGAATAGTAAAAGAAATTAAAGAGAGATTGGAATTCTTAATAGACGTTGGACTTAACTACTTAACTTTAGAAAGGAGTGCTGAAAGCTTGAGCGGAGGGGAGGCTCAAAGAATACGGTTGGCCAGTCAAATTGGAGCAGGTCTTGTTGGAGTTACTTATATTTTAGATGAACCTTCAATAGGGTTGCACCAAAGAGATAATGAAAAGCTCCTTAAGACACTCAAAAAATTAAAAGACCTGGGTAATTCTGTGATTGTTGTGGAACATGATCATGAGACAATGCTGTTTGCAGATCATATAGTGGATGTAGGCCCTGGAGCAGGTGTCCACGGAGGAGAAATCTGTGCACAGGGAACGGTTAAAGATATTTCAAATTCAAAAAAATCATTAACCGGCCAATACCTTTCGGGAAAGAGATCTATTGCACTGCCTGAAAAAAGAGAAAAGGTAACAAAAGATAAAATAATAAGACTAAAAGGTGCAAGAGGTCATAACTTACAGAATGTAGATTTAGAACTTCCTTTAGGCTTGTTTGTTTGTGTTACGGGTGTCTCAGGCTCAGGGAAATCAACTTTAATTAATCAAACTCTTTTACCTGCAATATCCAATAAGATAGGCAGGTCCTCCTATATTGATGCTAAGCCGTTTGCAGAAATATCTGGTATTGATGATATTGATAAGATTATAGAGATAAGTCAAAGCCCTATTGGAAGAACTCCTAGATCTAACCCTGCAACTTACACAGGTTTATTTACGCCAATCAGGGAGTTGTTTGCAGGCACACAAGAAGCCAGGTCTAGAGGTTATAAGATTGGCAGGTTCAGTTTTAATGTAAAAGGAGGAAGATGTGAATCGTGCCAAGGAGACGGTGTTATAAAAGTGGAGATGCACTTTCTTCCTGATATATATGTGAAGTGCGACGTTTGTAATGGAAAAAGATATAACCGCGAGACATTAGATATTAAATATAAAGGTAAAAATATATTTGAGGTCTTAAGCATGACCGTAGAGGATTCTCTAGAATTTTTTAATGCCATTCCTTCCATCAAGAAAAAACTAAGCACACTGCAAGATGTTGGATTGGGCTACGTAAGTTTAGGTCAACAAGCAACCACCCTGTCAGGAGGAGAAGCTCAAAGAGTTAAGCTAGCTAAAGAGCTCTCCAAAAGCTCTTTAAGCCATACACTATACATACTTGATGAACCCACCACGGGCTTGCATATATACGATGTTGAGCTCCTCTTAGGTGTTCTAAATAGATTAAGGGATAACGGAAACACTGTTGTCGTCATAGAGCACAATATGGAGGTCATTAAGTCAGCTGATTGGATCGTTGATTTAGGACCAGAAGGAGGATCTGGAGGAGGCCAAATTATAGCCTCAGGCACACCAGAGGCGATTATATCTTCGAAAACTTCACATACAGGGAAGCACCTAAAGAAGCTTCTAACTTAAGAGCTAACTGCTTCTTCTATTTCAGCAGTATCTTCTTGGGTAGAATCAGTTTCGCTTAAAACAAATTCAATTTGAGCTGCTGGAGATTTATCTCCTGCTCTAAAGCCTCTCTTAATTATACGTAAGTAGCCGCCCGGCCTATCTACATAGCGAGGTCCTAATTCATCAAATAATTTAGCTACTGCTTCTTTGGATTGCAATCTTGCATAAGCAAGCCTTTGATTGGCCACTGTGTTCTTTTTTGCTAAGGTAACTAAAGGTTCTAAAAAACCTCTAATCTCTTTAGCTTTAGCCAAAGTAGTCTTTACAGATTCATGCTCAATAATTGAAATTGCCAACCCTTTCATAAGAGATGCTCTTTGAGGGCTATTTCTATTAAGTTTTCTGCCTGTTTTTCTATGTCGCATTTTTTTAGTTAATTAATGTCTTAATTTGTTTCTGGTGGCCAATGATCTAAAATTAATCCTAAAGACAGGCCTCTTGAAAGAAGCACTTCTTTAATCTCATTCAAGGATTTTTTTCCTAAATTAGGAGTTCTAAGTAAGTCAGATTCCATTCTCGTAACCAAGTCCCCTATATAGTGAATGTTCTCAGCTTTTAAACAGTTAGCAGATCTAACAGTTAGTTCAAGTTCATCTACTGGTCTTAGCATTATAGGATCAATTTTTGCTTCTTCTTTTTCTTCTATAACTTCTTCCAGTCTTCCTAATTCAGCAAAGGCTGATAGCTGATGTTGTAGAATAGTAGCTGAAATTCTTAGGATTTCTTCTGCATCCAGCGTTCCATCGGTATCTATGTCAATAGTCAGTCTATCTAAGTTTGTGCGTTGCTCTACTCTTGCGTTATCTACTTGGTAAGTAACACGTTTAACAGGCGAGTAAGTAGCATCTAAACGGAGAAGACCTGTTTCTTGACCTTCTTCCTCATCAAGAGGTTTCACAGCTACAAAACCCCTTCCTCTTGTAACTTTCATGGTCATATTGATAGAACCTTCACTATTTAAAGTGGCTATGTGGTGCTCTGGGTCTACGATTTCAACGCCAGCGGGTAATTCAATATCAGCAGCAGTTACGTTACCGCTTCCTTTCTTGCTTAATGTTAATTCAACGTCTTCAACTTCAAGCAATCTGACCGAAAGATCCTTTAAATTTAAAAGTATATCTATTACGTCTTCTTGGACTCCCTCTAAAGTACTGTATTCGTGGAGTACTCCGTCTATTTTTACTTCAGAAACAGCCGTTCCTGGCATAGATGAAAGTATAATTCTTCTCAAGGCATTACCCAAAGTATGGCCAAATCCCTGCTCAAGAGGTTCTAATATAATTTTGGACCTAGTAGGGCCAGCTTCTTCTACCAAGATATCGGTAGGCGTTAAAAAGTCTTTTATGATGTCATAGTTATCAGTCATTTTTTTCCTCTTCAGTATTATTTTGAATAAAGCTCAATTATTAGATTCTCATTAATATCAGTATCTAAAGAAGCTCTCTCTGGCAATGATTTAAAAGTTCCTGTGAATAAAGAAGGATTGACATCTACCCAGTCAATTTCTTCCCTGTTTTTTGCGATTTCTAATGACTGCTGAACTCTTGCTTGAGCTTGAGCACCATTTGATAAAGTAATTACGTCTCCTTCGGCAACCTGATAGCTAGCTATATTAACCTTTTGATCATTTATCAAAACTGCTTTATGACTAACTAGTTGTCTTGCTTCTGCTCTAGTTGAAGCAAAACCCATCCTATAAACCACATTGTCTAGCCTGCTTTCAAGTATTTGTAAAAGATTATCACCCGTCACGCCTTTCATTCTTGCAGCGTGCTTGTAATAAGTCTTAAATTGCTTCTCCATAACGCCATAGATTCTTCTTACTTTTTGTTTTTCTCTTAACTGTACGCCGTAGTCAGAGATTCTAGGTCTTCTGCTTCTGCCATGCTGGCCGGGTACTGTTTCAGATTTACATTTAGTGTCATGAGCTCTTATACCGCTTTTTAAAAGCAGATCTCTGCCTTCCCTTCTAGAAAGCTTACATTTAGGTCCTATATATCTGGCCATTAGACTCTTCTCCTCTTAGGTGGCCTGCAACCGTTATGAGGTATTGGCGTTACATCGGTAATTTTTGTTATTTTAAAACCTTTTGAATTTAAGCCTCTTATAGCTGATTCTCTTCCAGAGCCCGGTCCTCTTACTTGTATTTCTAAGCTTTCAACTCCTACCATCTTAACTTTTTCACCTACAGACTCAGCCGCTCTCTGAGCAGCGAAAGGAGTACTTTTACGTGAGCCCCTAAAACCCTGAGCACCTGCACTGGATTGAGCAATTGTATTGCCTTGCTTGTCCGTTATGCTTATTAATGTATTGTTGAAAGAAGCATGTATATGTGCAATTCCTTCACTTACTCTTCTCTTAGCACCTTTTTTTGTAACCATATTCCTACCTTCTTATTGGCCTGACAGGGCCTTTTCTTGTTCTTGCATTGTTCTTAGTATTCTGACCTCTGACCGGAAGATGTCTTCTATGGCGGATTCCTCTATTTGTTCCTAAATCCATTAACCTTTTTATATTAGTGGCTATGTCTCTTCTAAGATCACCTTCTACGACAAATTTTCCTATTTCTGCCCTTATTGCCTCTAATTGATCTTCGTTTAAATCAGATATTTTAGTTGCAGGATCTATTCCTACAGCAGAACAAATACCTAACGATCTTGTTTTTCCTATGCCAAAAACATACGTTAAGGATATCTCTGCATGTTTATTGTCTGGAATATTTACACCTGCTACACGAGCCATTATCTCTCTCCTAACCTTGTCTTTGTTTATGTCTGGGTTCAGTATTGCAAATTACATAGAGAGTTCCTTTTCTCTTTACAATTTTGCAATCTCTACAGATCTTTTTTATTGATGCTCTTACTTTCATGATTTTCTCCTACCTTCCACCCAATGCATTATTCCCATAACCTTTTAAATTAGCTTTTTTAAGCAGAGATTCGTATTGATTGGACATTAAATGTGACTGAACTTGTGCCATAAAATCCATTACCACAACAACGGCTATCAACAGTGAAGTTCCTCCTAAATAAAATGGAACATTCGCAGAAACGATTAAGAATTGAGGCATCAAACAAACTAAAATTAAATATCCTGATCCCCAAACTGTGAGTTTTGTCATCACACCATCTATGTAATCAGCTGTATGCTCTCCTGGTCTTATGCCTGGCATATAAGCACCTGACCTTCTAAGGTTTTCAGATATTTCCTTAGGATCAAATTGCAATGCAGTATAAAAAAAGCAGAAGAAAGCTATTAGAGCAGAAAAAAGTATGACGTAAAGAGGCTGTCCTGGTCCGAGTGCCAGAGCTATCTCTTGCAGCCACTCAAAGCCCTCTCCTTGACCAAACCAAGTTGATGCAGAAGCCGGAAATAATAATAAACTACTAGCAAAGATAGCCGGAATAACACCAGCTTGATTAATTTTCATTGGCAGATAAGAAGCTTGACCTTGTACCATCTTTCTTCCCTGTTGCCTTTTAGCATAATTAACAGTGATTCTTCTTTGTCCTCTTTCTACCCAAACAATGAAAGCAATCGCTGCTATAGCAACCAGAGCAATTGATAAAAGCATTAATAAATTAATATCTCCTTGTCTTGCTCCTTCAAAAGCTTGTCCAACTGCTCTTGGCAGTCCTGAAACAATACTTGAGAAAATAATGATGGAAATTCCATTCCCTATTCCCCTTTCTGTTACTAGCTCTCCTAGCCACATTAAGAAAACTGTACCCGTTACCAATGAAGTGACCGCTAAGACCTGAAATAGCATACCTGGATTTAAAGCTAGGCCTTGATTTTGTAAACCAAGAGCTAAGCCAGTCGCTTGAACTAATGCCAAACCAACTGTACCCCAGCGTACATAGTTAGTTCTCATGCGCCTACCTTCTTCACCTTCTTCACGAAAACGTTTCTTTAAAGATGGTGTAGTTCCTTCAAGAAGGCTCATAATAATTGAAGCGGTGATATAGGGCATTATGTTTAAGGCCATTATGCTCATTCTCTCTAAAGCACCTCCTGAGAACATATTAAATAGATCTAGAAGTGTTCCTTGATTCTGTTGGAATAGATTTGAAAGCCTATCAGGATCTATACCTGGTATAGGAATATGAGTACCTATTCTGTAAATAATTACAGCCATAAGAACAAACCTTAGACGCTTCCATAATTCAGAAAGCCCCTTGTTTTGTCCTATTGCTGAAGGATTGACTGACATGATTATTGTTCTACAGAACCTCCGGTTTCTTCAATCAACTGCTTCACTGAAACAGTTGTTTTAAGACCAGTTAATTTCATCTTTGTGCATTCAGTGGTATCCAGGAATATTTTTACTTTCTTGGTTGAGTTTTTAATTAAGTCTGCTTCAGATAAAACTTGAAGAGTAATTTCTTCTTTCCCTAACCCAACTAAAGAGCTCAATCTGACTTCTTCTGTAAAACGATTTACCCTAGAAGAAAAACCAAACTTAGGCACTCTTTTTTGCAATGGCATTTGACCACCTTCAAAACCTATACGAACTCTTCCGCCCGATCTAGATTTCATACCCTTATGACCTTTGCCGCTTGTTTTTCCAAAACCACTTCCAGGGCCTCTTCCTATTCTTTTATTCGAACGAACTCTTTTAGGGTTCGGTCTTAACTCATTTAGTTCCACAGAAATATCCTCAATTAATTTACTTCTAATAGATGAATCGCTTTATTAATCATCCCTCTGTTTTCAGGTGTATCTGAAACTGAAACAACTTGCCCCATTTTTGACAAACCCAAACCTCTTACACTTTTTTCTTGATAAGATTTTGAGCCTATGAAACTCTTTACTAGCTTTACTGATAGTTGTTTATCTGCCATTTTTATTACCCTTTCCCAAGCCTTTTTGCTACTCGTGCAGGGGATTCCATTTCACTCAATGCCTTTAGAGTGGCCCTAACAACATTAACTGGAGTTGTAGACCCATAACATTTTGCTAAAACATCCTTTACGCCAGCTAATTCCAAGACGGCTCTCATAGCACCACCAGCAATAATTCCTGTACCAGGTGCTGCAGGCTTCATAAAGATTACAGATGCCCCAAATTTTGATTTGATTGGATATTGAATAGTGTTTCCTTTTAATTCAATATTTATCATATTCCTTCTGGCATGATCAAGTGCTTTCTGAATTGCTATAGGGACTTCTCTCGCCTTTCCTCTGCCAAAACCTATCTTTCCATTTCCATCTCCCACGACAGTTACGGCAGTGAAGCCAAAAATTCTTCCGCCTTTAACTACTTTAGCTACTCTGTTTACTTGTACTAATTTTTCTTCTAATACTTCAGAGCCTAAATTATCAGTTGTTACTGTATTTTGCATATTTTTCCTTTACTAAAATGAGAGACCCGCCTCTCTTGCTGCCTCTGCTAGTGCTTTCACCCTGCCATGGAATTTGTAACCAGATCTATCAAAGGCAACGTCTTTTATGCCTTTCTCTATTGCTCTTTCAGCTATTAGCTTTCCTACCTTAGCAGCGGCTTCTAAATTCCCATTATTTTTATCTTTTACAGCCGATTCAACTGTAGATGCCGTAGCAACAACATCTGCTCCACCATTAATCATGATCTGCGCATATATGTGACTGTTTGATCTAAATACAGTTAGTCTATTTTTTTCTAATAAATTAATCTTTGATCTAGTCTTTAAAGCCCTTTTTTGCCTTTTAATATTCTTGATACTCATTTTTAGGCCTTCTTAGATTCTTTACGTTTAATTATTTCTTCAGCATATTTAACACCCTTGCCTTTGTAAGGCTCAGGAGGTCTATAATCTCTGATCTCAGCAGCCACCTGTCCTACAAGCTGCTTATCCATTGATTTAAGAATTATTTCTGTGTTACTAGGCAATTCAGCTGAAACTCCATCAGGTAATTCATGTTTAACTGGATGAGAGAAGCCCAGACTTAACTCTATAATATTACCTGCGAGTTTAGCTCTATAGCCCACTCCGTTTATTTCTAGTTTCTTTTCAAAACCATCAGAAACACCTTTCATTAAATTTACAGACAGCGCTCTCATCGTACCCGTTATTGCTAAGGACTCTTTAGTCTTCTTATTGGGTTGAAATGAGATACTGCTATCTTCTTTAACAAGGTCTACATCTTGATGGAGGTTTAAAGACATTTCACCAAGTTTTCCTGAGGCAGTGATTAAATTCTGATCTGAAGTTAAAGTAACTCCTTCAGGTATTTGAATTGATTTTATTGAAGTTCTTGCCATTTTATTTTTTTAAAATACCGAACAAATAACTTCACCACCCAGTTCAGCTTCTCTTGCTTGTTGGTCAGTCATAAGTCCTTTATTGGTTGAAATAATTGCTACACCCAAACCACCGTTTACAGACGGTAGATCTTTAAAACCTGAATACTCTCTCAAACCAGGCTTGCTCAACCTTTTAAGCTGTTTGATTACCGGTAAACCTTCAAAATATCTTAATTTAATTGTTAATTGCGGTTTAGTATCTTCTGAAACTGAATAAGCTCCTAGATAACCTTCTTTCCTTAAAATTTCCACTAAAGCAACCTTCTTAGTTGAAGAAGGCACAACAACGCTTTCTTTCGCTCTTGATTGCGCGTTATTTATACTAGAAAAAAGATTTGCTATTGGATCTTGAATACTCATTTTTTTAAACCTACCAACTTGATTTTACTAGACCAGGAATGTCGCCCTTCATGGCTAATTCTCTGAGTTTATTTCTTCCGAGACCAAATTTTCTATAAACAGCATGAGGTCTTCCTGTTATAGCGCATCTTCTTTGCATCCTTATTGGATTGGCATCCCTAGGGAGCTTTTGCAACTTTATTTGTGCCAGCTCTCTTTCTTCATCTGAAGATTTCGGGCTTCGGATAGTTTCCTTCAGCGCCGCTCTTTTTTCAGCGAAACGAAGAACTGTTTTTCTTCTTCGCTCTTCTCTCGCTATCATTGATGTTTTAGCCATATCTATCCTCTAATTCTTAAATGGGAATTTCATTGCTCTTAATAAAGCTTCTCCAGAAGCGTCATCATCAGCTGAAGTTGTTATTGAAATATCCATGCCTCTAATTTTATCTACCTTGTCATAATCTATCTCAGGGAAAATAATATGCTCCTTTACACCCATGGTAAAATTTCCTCTTCCATCAAACGACTTTACTTCCAATCCTCTGAAATCTCTTTCCCTGGGGATGGCTATTCCTAAAAGACGCTGCAAGAATTCATACATCCTGTCGCCTCTTAATGTCACTTTACATCCTATAGGCATACCGTCTCTTAGCTTAAAATTTGCAACAGACTTTCGCGCTTTTGTAACCAAAGGTTTTTGACCTGCTATTAACGTTAAATCTTCAACAGCTTTTTCTAACAATTTTTTGTCATTAATAGCCTCTCCCACTCCCATATTTAGAGTTACTTTAGTAACTTTAGGAACGGACATAATAGAAGAAAGGCCTAATTTCTCTTTTAAGTCAGGAACCACTGTATTTGTATAATGTTCTTTAAGAGAAATCATTATTTAATCTCCTCACCTGAAGATCTAAAGACCCTCACTTTTGATCCATCTTCAAGTATCTTGATAGAAACTTTGTCTGCTTTCTTTGAGCTAGGATTGAAGATAGAAATATTAGAAACATTAATGGAAGCTTCCTGTTCTACAACACCACCAGCTATACCGGCTTGTGGATTCGGCTTAGTGTGCCTCTTGACCATTTGTACGCCAGATACAAAACACCTGCCATTGCCAAGAATCTTAGTAATAGAACCTTGTTTACCTTTATCTTTGCCAGCTATAACTATTACTGAATCGCCTGTTTTAATCTTATTCATAGTTTTTATAGAACTTCTGGAGCAAGAGAAACTATTCTCATAAAATCTTCAGTTCTTAATTCCCTTGAAACCGGTCCAAAAACACGAGTGCCAATTGGCTGTTTTTGAGCATTAATTAGAACTGCTGCATTATCATCAAATCTAATTGAAGATCCATCAGATCTACGTAACTTATTTTTAGTTCTCACGACTACTGCATCTACCACTTCACCCTTTTTTACTCTTCCAGTTGGAATGGCCTCTTTAATGGTCACTTTGATAACATCGCCTACTTTAGCGTACCTCTTCTTGGATCCTCCAAGAACCCTAATGCACATCAATTTCCTAGCACCGCTGTTGTCTGCTACTTCTAAGTATGTTTGTTCTTGAATCATTTTTATTAATTTATCTTTTGATTTTTCTTCTCAATACTAACTAAATCCCAAGATTTAGTTTTGGAGATAGGCCTACATTCTTTAATGGTCACTAAGTCGCCATCTTCGCATTGATTTTCTTGATCATGCGCATGAATCTTTGTAGATCTTCTTAAAATCTTTTTGTACAAAGGATGTTTGATTGTCCTCTCAATAATTACAGTGATTGTCTTATCCCTCACTGAACTTATGACAAGTCCTGTTGCTGTTCTGGCTATCTGATCAGTCATTGTTATTTATTTCTTCTTGTTCTTTAGATAGGGTTTTTAATTGAGCAATAGATTTCCTAACTTCTCTAATCTTATGCGTCTCTTTCAATTGGCCTTGAGCATTTTGTACTCTTAATTCCATAAGTTCCTTTAGCAATTTACCTTCTTCATCTGCGACTTCTTCAGGTTTGCTTCTCAATCTGCTTAAAATACTTTCTTTAGCCATATTAAACTCTCCTTACAAAAGTTGTGCGTACAGGCATCTTTGCTGAAGCAAGAGCAAACGCTTCTTTAGCTAGCTCTTCGTCAACTCCTTCCATTTCGTATAAAATTTTTCCGGGCTTAATGGGACAAACCCAATATTCAACATTTCCCTTTCCCTTTCCTTGTCTAACTTCCAAAGGTTTTTTCGTTATGGGCTTGTCAGGAAATACTCTTATCCAAATTTTTGCTCCCCTTTTAACTTTTCTTGTCATGGCTCTTCTTGCAGCTTCTATCTGTCTAGATGTAAGCTGACCTCTAGTGGTAGCTTTAAGACCGAAAGTGCCAAAGCTCAAAGTAGAACCGCGCTCAGCATTACCAGTATTTCTACCTTTTTGTTGCTTTCTATATTTAGTTCTTTTTGGTTGAAACATTTTTTTACCTTATTCTGATCCTTCTTTAGTAGAGGGAGCAAGCACTTCTCCTTTGAAAACCCAAGCCTTTACTCCTATAACTCCATATGTAGTATTAGCCTCAGCTAAACCATAATCAATATCAGCTCTTAAGGTATGAAGAGGAACCCTTCCTTCTTTTTGAATTTCTGCTCTAGCAATTTCAGCACCGCCCAGTCTGCCTGCAACTCTTATTTTTACACCTTGGGCACCTTGTCTCATGCAATTTTGAACTGCTCTTTTCATGGCCCTTCTAAACATAACTCTTCTCTCTAGTTGTTGAGCTACACTTTCAGCTAACAACTTTGCATCTAAGTCTGGTTTTCTTATTTCTTGAATACTCAGTGTTACAGGAATGCCCATTCTTTTAGTAATATCCTCACGCATTTTATCTATGTCTTCACCTTTCTTCCCTATAACAATTCCTGGTCTTGCTGTGTGAATTAAGACTCTTGCATTATCTGCAGTTCTTTCTATTTCTATGCGACTAACAGAGGCGTGTGCTAGTTTTTTTGATAAATGCTCTCTAACTTCAATATCTTTCAGAAGATTTTCTGTGTATTGAGATTTCTCTGCATACCAATTAGAAGAATGCTGAGTTGTTATTCCTAATCTAAATCCTATTGGATGTACTTTTTGTCCCATTACTAAACCTTTTCCTTTATTGTTAAGGCTATATTACAACTACGTTTAAAGAATTGATCTGCTCTACCTCTAGCTCTTGGCCTAACTCTTTTCATTGTAAAACTTTCATCGACAGCAATACTTGAAACAAATAAAGAATCTGCATCTAGTCCATTATTATGTTCGGCGTTTGCAATTGCTGACTCTAGAACTTTTTTTACTATGTGAGCAGATTTCTGTGGAGCAAAAGTTAATATGCCTAATGCTTCTTCCACGTGCTTTCCTCTGATTTGATTTGCAACCAATCTAACTTTTTGAGCAGAAATTCTTGCACTTCTTAATTTAGCACTTACTTCATTCATAATTTATAAAAGATTACTTCCTGTCTCCAGAATGCATCCTAAAAGTTCTTGTTAAAACAAATTCACCTAATTTATGTCCAACCATGTCTTCTTGTATGAAAATAGGGACATGCTGCCTGCCGTTATGAACAGCAATGTTTAAACCAACCATATCTGGAGAAACCATTGATCTTCTAGACCATGTCTTAATAGGCCTCTTGTCGTTCTCAGAAATAGCTTTATCCACCTTCTTTTGAAGATGTAAATCTATGAATGGTCCTTTTTTTAACGATCTAGGCATAATAATTATTGATATCTACGACGCACAATCATCTTGTTTGTACTCTTTGTTTTCTTTCTTGTTCTAAATCCTTTTGTTGGAACACCCCAAGGAGTTACAGGATGTCTACCACCTGATGTTTTGCCTTCACCTCCACCATGAGGGTGATCTACAGGGTTCATTGCTACTCCCCTTACAGTTGGTCTTATTCCCATCCAACGTTTAGCTCCAGCCTTTCCAATTGACCTTAAAGAATGCTCTGTATTAGATGCAGATCCAATGGTAGCCTTACAATCAGATAGAACTCTTCTAACTTCACCACTTCTTAATCTTAGAGTGACATGCCTTCCTTCTACAGCAAGTATTTGTGCAGAGGATCCGGCACTTCTTATCATTTGTGCACCCTTGCCTGGAAAAAGTTCTACACAATGAACCACTGTTCCAAGAGGCATTAACTTAAGGCTTAATGCATTTCCTGGCTTAATAGGCGAATCAGGTCCTGATTGAATATTATCACCTGCCTTTAAACCTTCAGGAGCAATAATGTAATTTCTTTCTCCGTCTGCATACAGAAGCAAAGCAATATTTGCAGAGCGATTAGGATCATATTCTATAGTCTCAACTTTTGCAGGAATTGAATCTTTTGTGCGTTTAAAATCTATAATTCTGTAATGCCTCTTGTGCCCACCGCCTCTGTGACGAGTAGTTATCCTGCCTTGATTATTTCTACCTGATTTTTGTTTTTTTGGTTCTAAAAGAGGTGCATAAGGACCTTCTTTGTGGAGGTCATCCCTAGATACCCATGATCGGAACCTACGCCCAGGAGAAGTAGGTTTAGATTTTTTTATTTGAGTAGCCATTATTCTATTCCAACCTCTATTGATTGACCTTCGGCCAATTTTACATAGGCCTTTTTCCAATCTGATTTCTTTCTTATTCTAAATTTAGATCTCTTAGTCTTTCCTTTTACTTTAATCACATTTACGCTTTCAACATTTACAGAAAAGTAGCCTTCTACTGCATGCTTAATTTGTAATTTTGTAGCATTGATATCTACTTTAAAAGCATACTGGTTATTTGATCCCATGAGTGACGAGACCTTCTCAGTCAAGTAAGGAGTTTTAATAATTTTATATAAATCGTTTCTCATTACGATAAAACTTTATTAAGAGATTCAAGAGTTTCTGAAGTGATCAAGACTTTCTTCGCTTTAAATAACAAAGAAGGATCAATAGAACTGATTGTCTGTACATTAAATTCGTTTAAATTTTTTGAAGCTAGAGACAATATTTCGTTTTCATTTGGTAGAACAGCCAAGGCTGACTCGAGACCAAGATTTGATAAAAGTAATTTTACTTGTGAAGATTTTGGAGGTGAGTCTATAGATATATCATTAATAGCTATTATTTTTTCTTCTTCTGCCAGTTTAGACCAGATAGATCTCATGGCAGATCTGTACATTTTTCTATTTATCTTCTTGGGTTTAATGTCTTGGTAAGTATGTGCAAAAGTAACACCTCCGCCTTTCCATATAGGCGATCTAATTGTACCTGCTCGAGCTCTACCAGTTCCTTTTTGTTTCCAAGGTTTCCTTCCCCCACCTCTTACTGCGGCTCTATTCTTTTGGCCTTTAGTGCCTTGGTGACTATTTGAAATATAAGTTGTGATTAGTTGATGGACTAAGTCTTCATTAAAGGCTTGACCAAAAATGCTCTCTGGTAATTCAATTTTGGAATCTTGTGATCCATTCTGATTTAAAACTTGAATTTCCATTAGTCTATTTAATTGCTGGTTTTAAAATGATGTTTGACCCTCTGGATCCAGGAATTGGCCCTTTAACAAGCAACAAGTTATTCTCTTGATCTATAGAAGTTATTTTTAAATTCTGAACGGTCTTTCTTTCATCTCCCATATGGCCTGACATTTTCTTTCCCTTCCATACCTTGCCTGGCGTCTGACACTGACCGATTGAGCCTGGCGCTCTGTGAGAAATTGAATTTCCATGAGTGGCGTCTTGCATCTGGAAGTTCCATCTCTTTACGGTTCCTTGAAATCCCTTACCTTTTGATGTACCTGAAACATCAACAGATTGACCTTCTTCAAATTGCTCTAAGAATAAATCATTGCCCACTTCAAGGTCTGCTATTTCATCAGAGGTTACTCTGAATTCCCACAAACCCTCTCCTGGATTTATAGAATTCTTCTTAAAATGACCTAATTGAGGTTTAGTTAAATGCTTCTCTTTCTTGCTACCTGTCGTGACTTGGACTGAAGAATAACCGTCAATTTCATCTGATTTTATCTGCGTAATTGTATTTGGCTGAACGCTAATTACTGTTACAGATATGGCATCACCTTCCGGTGTGAAGACTCTAGTCATTCCTTGTTTTTTGCCTATTAAACCTATGGTCATGATTATTTCATCTCATCCAAACTTATTTGCACAACAACACCTGCTGATAACTCTAATTTTGTTAAAGCATCGAGGGTCTTCTCTGAAGGTTCTAGGATATCTAATGTTCGTTTATGGGTTCTAATTTCGTATTGGTCTCTGGCGTCTTTGTCTTTGTGTGGGGAGATTAAGATGGTTGTTTTGTGTTTCTTAACAGGCATTGGAATAGGTCCTTTCACTTTTGCACCCGTACGTTTAACCGTTTCGACAATCTCTCTAGCAGATTTATCGATAAGCTTATGATCAAAAGCTTTAAGTCTAATTCTGATGCTTTGATTCTGCATTTTAACCTTTTACTCTTTTTTTTTAGAGCGTAAAAAAACCTCACCTACTAAGTAGGCTGGTCTATTAATAAATAAAGCCCTTATCTAGAAATTTCTAAGATTTGAGCCTCTCCAACAAAACGAGCGCTGATTCTAGTTTTGTGACCACATTGTGTCAACCAAAATATAGAAAAAACCCAGATAAAATAGGGTTTTTTGCTATTTTAGCGCTTCTATCCAATTAATCGTTTTTATTTATGATTGCCTCCGCAACATTTGAAGGCACTTCTGAATATTTCAGAGGTTCCATTGTAAAGGTAGCCCTACCTTGAGAGGCAGACCTAATATCTGTTGCATATCCAAACATTTCAGCTAAAGGAACCTCTCCAGAAACAACTTTTCCAGATGGTCCATCTTCCATTCCATGAATGACTCCTCTTCTACGACTTAAATCGCCCACAACATCTCCCATATACTCTTCAGGCGTAACTATTTCAATACTCATGATAGGCTCAAGCAAAACTGGTTCAGCTTTTTGAGCTCCTCCTTTAAATGCCATAGAACCAGCTACTTTAAAAGCTACCTCACTAGAATCTACATCATGATAAGAGCCGTCATAAAGAGTAACCTTTACTTTAACGAGAGGATACCCAGCTAAAACACCAGCTTCCATTTGCTCTCTGCAGCCTTTATCTACTGCACTAATAAATTCTTTAGGTATAGCTCCACCTACAATGTCATTGATAAATTGATAGTTTTGATCTTTTTCTTCATCTTGCTCTACAAGAGGTTCCATCTTTATATATACATGGCCGTATTGACCTCTTCCACCCGATTGACGAACAAACTTTGCTTCTTCTTCAATGTATTTCTTAATAGACTCCCTGTAAGCAACTTGAGGTTTTCCTACGTTAGCTTCCACACCAAACTCTCTTCTCATGCGGTCCACCAAAACGTCTAGATGTAATTCACCCATACCTGACATAATGGTTTGGCCAGATTCTTCATCTGTTCTCAATCTGAAAGAAGGGTCTTCTTGAGCTAAGCGGCCCAAGGCTATGCCCATTTTCTCCTGGTCTTCTTTAGTTTTTGGTTCTACAGCAACAGAGATAACAGGTTCTGGGAAGTTCATAGACTCTAAAATAATTTTATTCTTTTCATCACAGAGAGTTTCACCAGTAATAGCGTCTTTTAATCCTATAACGGCACAAATATCTCCTGCTCTTGCTTCTGAAATTTCTTCTCTTTTATTAGAATGCATCTGTAGCATCCTTCCAATTCTTTCTTTTTTACCTTTGATGGGTAAGTAAACTGAATCTCCAGTATTAAGAGTTCCGGAGTAAACCCTAACAAAAGTTAAAGATCCCACGAAAGGATCTGTAGCTATCTTAAAAGCAATTCCTGCAAAAGGTTCATCATCATTAGATGCTCTTGAACCTTCTTCTTCATTGTCTAATATACCTGATACAGCCTTAACTTCATTGGGTGCAGGTAAATAATCAACCACTGCATCTAGCATGGTTTGAACACCTTTATTCTTAAAAGCTGATCCACATAAGCAAGGTACTATTTCTGATTTTAGTGTTCTCTCTCTTAGGCCATCTTTGATTTCTTGTTCGGTTAAATCTCCACCCTCAAGATACTTATCCATAACGGTTTCATTTGCTTCAGCTGCTGATTCAATCATTTTTTCTCGCCACTCTTCAGCTTGAGATTGTAAGTTTTCAGGTACTTCTTCTTCTGTAAAAGTTGTACCCATATCGTCAGCATTCCAATAAATAGCTTTCATCTTGACAAGATCAATAACTCCTTTGAATTCATCTTCAGCTCCTATAGCTAATTGGATGGGCACTGGATTCGCCCCTAACCTTTTCTCCATTTGATCAACAACTTTAAGGAAGTCAGCTCCTGCCCTATCCATTTTATTAATGAAGGCTATGCGAGGTACTTCGTATCTATTGGCTTGTCTCCATACAGTTTCTGATTGAGGCTCAACACCTGAACTCCCACAAAAAACTACCACGGCTCCATCCAACACTCTTAAAGAACGTTCAACTTCAATAGTGAAGTCAACGTGACCTGGAGTGTCAATTATATTAAATCTATGCTGCTTATATTGCTTTGCTGTTCCTTCCCAAAAGCAGGTTGTAGCAGCTGAAGTTATAGTTATACCTCTTTCTTGCTCTTGCTCCATCCAATCCATGACAGCTGCGCCATCATGAACTTCACCGATTTTATGAGAAATACCAGTATAGAATAATATCCTCTCAGTGGTGGTTGTTTTACCTGCATCAACGTGAGCACAAATCCCAATATTTCTATACAGTTCTAGCGGAGTAGTTCTGGCCATAATTATTTATAAGTTGGAGTTAAAATCTAAAATGCGAGAAAGCTCTATTAGCTTCAGCCATTCTATGGGTATCTTCTTTCTTTTTCATGGCTTCACCCCTGCCATCACAAGCGTCCAATAATTCGTTAGCTAATCTCAAAGTCATGGTTTTTTCATTCCTAGACCTTGCGCTTTTAGCTATCCATCTCATGGCAAGTGCACTTCTTCTAGCAGGTCTTACTTCAAGGGGAATTTGGTAAGTAGCCCCTCCAACTCTTCTAGCTTTCACTTCAACCATAGGACCCACTTCATCTAATGCTTTTTCAAAAACTTCTATAGGTTCTTTATCTGATTTCTTAGAAATTTCATCGAAGGCTCCATAAATAATTTTTTCTGCTACTGATTTCTTTCCATCAGTCATGATCTGATTCATAAATTTAGCTACTTTAAGATTACCAAATTTAGGGTCAGGTAAAATTGTTCTTTTTGGGGCTGCTTTTCTTCTAGACATAATTTTTACTTAGGTTTTTTTGCACCGTATTTAGATCGGCGTTGCTTTCTATCATCGACACCGGCGGTGTCTAAAGTTCCTCTGACAGTGTGATACCTGACTCCGGGTAAATCCTTAACACGACCTCCACGAATAAGTACAACAGAGTGCTCTTGTAGATTATGGCCTTCTCCTCCGATATAAGAAATGACCTCATATCCTGAAGTCAGCCTTACTTTACAAACTTTTCTTAAAGCAGAATTTGGTTTTTTTGGTGTAGCAGTATAAACACGAGTGCAAACCCCTCTTCTTTGAGGTGATCCTTGCAATGCAGGAGTATCGCTTTTAACAACTTTCCTTTTTCTTGGTTTTCTTACTAATTGATTAACTGTTGCCATAAATTTTTGTTTTAATTTTTAAGGTCGCGAATTGTAATGAGAGCCTTTGGTTGCGTCAATGTATTACTCTGGTTCATTTAGAGCATCACTTAGAGCTTTTTCTAGATCTATTTCAAAATCTTCTTCCACTTTCTCTATTGAACTGCTTAATTTTGCTAATCCTGAACCTGCAGGAATTAACCTTCCAACGACTACGTTCTCTTTTAAACCACGCAACCTATCAACTCTTCCAGTTGTTGCAGCTTCAGTTAAGACTCTTGTTGTTTCTTGGAAGGATGCTGCAGAAATAAATGATTCTGTTGCTAAAGACGCTTTAGTTATTCCAAGCAACAACCTATTAAACTGAATTTCTGCTTTTTTTGCTTCTCTAAGAGCTAAATTAGCTTCTTTAACTCTAGAGTATTCTGCCTGTTCGCCAAGAATAAAATCTGAATCACCAGGTTCTATTATTTCTACTTTTCTTAGCATTTGATTAAGAATAACTTCTATGTGTTTATCATTAATGCTCACGCCTTGAAGTCTATAAACTTCCTGGATACCGTTAACAATATAATCCGTAAGCTCTTCTAACCCTCTTAAAGCTAATATGTCATGAGGACTCATAGCTCCATCAGATACTATATCTCCCCTTTCAATGCGCTCTCCTTCAAAAACATTAATGTGTCTTGTTCTAAGGATTAGAGTGGCATGATCATTTCCTTCTTCATCTGTAATAACCAGCCTTTCCTTCCCTTTAGTTGGTTTACCCCAAGACACTACGCCTGAAGCTTGAGCTAAAATAGCTGATTCTTTAGGCTTTCTTGCTTCAAATAAATCAGCAACTCTAGGTAAGCCACCAGTAATATCTTTTGTTTTAGCAGATTCTTGAGAAATTCTTGCTATAACGCCACCAACTTCTATATCTTGACCTTCAGACAATTGAAGGAATGCGTTGCCTGGTAAAGTATATATAGCAGGGGCCTCTGAATCAGGTAGAGTCTTATCCTTGCCCCTACCATCTACAATATGGATTGCAGGGCGCTTATCTTGTGCATCACCTTTTGGTCTTTCAGTAACATCAATAATCTCAATATTACTTAAGCCTGTCATTTCATCTTGTTTGAGCCTAGCAGTTATTCCATCTTCTATGTCTACAAATTTAGCTTTTCCACTGATTTCAGAAATTATTGGTCTAGATAAAGGGTCCCAATTAGCAATAGTATCTCCAGCTTTAACTTTAGAACCAGTTGCATAATTAAGGATCGTTCCGTAAGGCACTTTATGACTCTCAACAATTCTTCCGTTCACATCTATAACTGTTATTTCTGAAGATTGTGCCAAGGCAATGAAAGTTCCATTTTTCTTCTTAACTGTCCTTGTGTCATAAACGCATTTACCTGCATAACTAGTTTCAACATTATCCTCAGCTGAAGTGCCTGAAGCTGCACCACCTATGTGGAAAGTTCTCATTGTAAGTTGAGTTCCTGGTTCACCTATTGATTGTGCCGCAACAATTCCCACTGACTCGCCTATATCAACCTTATGCCCTCTTCCTAAATCTCTTCCGTAACATTTTGCACAAATGCCGTGAATGGTATTGCAGTGAATAGCCGATCTGACTGTAATTTCATGTACGTTTTTTTCATCCAAAGAGTCAACAATATCTTCGTCAATAAGAAGTCCTGCCTCTAAAACAGTTTCTTTACCGTCTTGCGATTTAACATCTTCAGCCACTGTCCTACCGAGCACTCTCTCTCCTAATCCAACAAGTACTTGTCCGCCGTCTATGATTGGTCTCATTAAAATACCAACAGACGTTCCACAGTCATCTTCACTTACAACCATATCTTGTGCAACATCGACGAGTCTTCTGGTTAAATAACCAGAATTAGCAGTCTTTAAAGCAGTATCAGCTAGACCTTTTCTGGCTCCGTGAGTAGAAATAAAATATTGCTGAGCAGTTAATCCTTCTCTAAAATTAGCTGTTATAGGTGTTTCAATGATTGAACCATCGGGTTTAGCCATTAGCCCTCTCATACCGGCTAACTGTCTTATTTGAGCGGGTGACCCTCTTGCTCCTGAATCTGCATACATAAACACAGAGTTAAATGATTCTGAGATAACTTTATTCCCTTCTGCATCAGTAAATTCTTCTTCTGAAATATTATCCATCATGGACTTGGCAATCATTTCATTAGCTCTCGACCATATGTCTATCGCTTTATTGTATTTTTCACCTTGAGTAACTAAACCAGATGCAAACTGAGCTTCAATATCTTTAACTTCTTGCTCCGCTTCTGAAACAATACTTTCTTTATCGTCTGGAATAATAAAATCATCTATTCCTATAGATGAACCTGATTTCGTAGAGAATTCGTAACCCATGTACATAAGTTGATCTGCAAAGATAACTGTTCTTTTTAAACCAGCTTTTCGATACACAGTATCAATTAAGCTCGAAATCGACTTACTGTCTAAAGTCCTATTCACCAGCTCAAAAGGCATACCTTCAGGAAGCAGCTCATATAACAAGGCTCTTCCAACTGTTGTGTCCAATATTTGGGTTGCTTCGTCCTCCAGCTTGTTTGGCTTTAATCTAACTTTAATTTTAGCCTGTAAATCTACTGTGTTTGAGTAGAATGCTCTGCTAACTTCATTCACCGAGGACATTATTCTGCCCTCCCCTTTAGCATTAATTTTTTCTCTAGACATGTAATATATGCCTAAAACGACATCTTGTGACGGATCAATGATTGGCTTTCCATTCGAAGGAGAAAGAATGTTATTTGACGCCATCATTAAAGCTCTGCATTCTATCTGTGCCTCTATTGTGAGTGGCACGTGAACAGCCATTTGATCTCCGTCGAAATCAGCGTTATAGGCCTTACAGACCAGTGGGTGTAATTGAATCGCCTTTCCTTCAACAAGAACTGGTTCAAAGGCTTGGATACCCAATCTATGGAGTGTTGGAGCTCTATTGAGCATAACCGGGTGTTCTCTTATTACTTCATCAAGAATATCCCAAACTTCTGGCTCTTCTCTGTCCACCATCCTTTTGGCCAACTTTATTGTATTAGCAAGTTCTAGTTGTTGTAATTTTCCAAACACAAACGGTTTAAATAACTCTAATGCCATTTTTTTAGGCAAGCCACATTGATGCAATCTCAAAGTTGGTCCTACCACAATTACAGATCTACCAGAATAATCGACACGTTTTCCAAGTAAGTTTTGTCTGAATCTTCCTTGTTTTCCTTTGATCATATCTGCCAAAGATTTAAGAGGTCGTTTATTTGATCCCGTTACAGCCCTTCCTCTTCTGCCGTTATCTAAAAGAGCATCGACAGACTCTTGGAGCATTCTCTTTTCATTTCTAGTAATGATATCTGGAGCATTAAGGTCCAGAAGCCTTTTAAGTCTGTTATTTCTATTAATTACTCTTCTGTATAAATCATTAAGATCTGAAGTAGCAAACCTTCCTCCTTCCAATGGAACCAGAGGTCTTAAATCTGGTGGAAGAATAGGCAGCACTTCCAACACCATCCATTCCGGTCTATTTCCTGATTCATTAAAAGATTTTAATAACTTCAATCTCTTTGCAAATTTCTTTAACTTAGCCTCAGATTTTGTTAAAGGCATCTCAACTTGAATATCTTTAATTATACCTTCAAGATCTAATTCTTTTAGAAGAGTTTGTATTGATTCAGCACCCATACCGGCGTTAAATTCATCTCCCCAAGTCTCTAGAGCTTCGTAATACTCTTCATCCGTTAAGAGCTGGCAACTTTCTAAATCTGTCATGCCAGGTTCAATTACTATAAAAGATTCAAAGTAAAGAACCCTCTCAAGATCTTTTAAAGTTAGATCTAAAGCCAATGCCAGTCTTGAAGGTAAAGATTTTAGGAACCATATATGAGCTACAGGAGCAGCCAACTCTAAGTGGCCCATTCTTTCTCTTCTAACTTTTGATAAAGTTACCTCTACACCACACTTTTCACACACAACACCTCTGTGTTTCATGCGTTTATATTTACCACAGATGCATTCGTAGTCTTTGATAGGACCAAAAATCTTAGAACAAAAGAGACCATCACGTTCTGGTTTAAAAGTTCTATAGTTTATGGTTTCAGGCTTCTTTACTTCCCCGTAAGACCATGACCTTATTTGTTGAGGCGAGGCAAGTCCCGCTCTTATTGAGTTATATTCAACTCCATGACCTTGTGTTCTTAATAAATCTACTAAGTCTTTCAATGTATAATCTCCTAATCGTCTATTTGTTCTAAATCTAAATCTATGCCCAGAGATCTGATCTCTTTGGTAAGCACATTAAAGGATTCGGGTATGCCTGGTTCCATTTCAAAATTGCCATCTACAAGGTTTTTGTAAACTTTTGTTCTACCAGCAACATCATCAGATTTTACTGTAAGCATTTCTTGTAGAGTATAAGCAGCACCATATGCTTCTAAAGCCCACACTTCCATTTCTCCAAAACGCTGGCCACCAAATTGAGCTTTTCCTCCTAATGGTTGCTGAGTTACAAGACTGTAACTACCCGTTGAACGGGCATGCATTTTATCTTCTATTAAATGATTGAGTTTTAGAATATACATATACCCAATGGTGGTTTCTCTATCAAATTTCTCACCTGTTCTTCCGTCATAGAGCTGGGTTTGGCCATTCCTAGGGAGGCCTGCAAGTTCAAGCATAGATTTAACTTCTTCTTCTTTAGCTCCATCAAACACCGGTGTTGCCATGGGAACTCCTTCTCTTAGATTAGAAGCCAGCTCCATTATCTCAACATCGTTCAGAGAACTTAAATCTTGCGATCCATTCTTTTCATAAATATCTGACAATAATGGTTTTATTTCTGTTGCATTTAAACCTTCATCTATCATTTTTCCAATTTTTTGACCCAGTTCTTTTGCTGCCCAACCCAAATGAGTCTCTAGGACCTGACCAACATTCATTCTTGATGGCACTCCAAGTGGATTTAAAACAATATCAACAGGTTCGCCGTTGATATCATAAGGCATGTCTTCAACAGGCATAATGACTGAGATAACACCCTTATTTCCATGTCTTCCTGCTAATTTATCACCAGGCTGGATCCTTCTTTTAATGGCAAGATAAACCTTAACAATTTTTAAAACTCCTGGAGCTAAATCATCTCCACCAGTGACCTTATCTTTTCTTTTTCCAAAAGCTAAATCAAGGTCTTCTTTGTATTCTTTAAGACTTGTTTCAATATTTTCTATTTGATTATTAGCACTTTCATTAGCCAGTCTTACCTTGAACCAATCAGCCTTATCCAATCCTTCTAGATCCGTTTGTTTGACAGTAGAACCTTTGGTCAGACCTTTACCGGAAACAACTTTCTTGCCAACAAGGATGTTCTCTAATCTAGAAAATGCTGCCTCTTCAAGGATCTTAAGTTCGTCATCAATATCTTTTTGAATATAAGCTAACTGAGACTTTTCTATATCTTGCGTTCTTCCATCTTTTTCAATTCCGTCCCTTGTGAAGACATGCACATCAATTACAGTACCATCAGCACCCGATGAAACTCTTAATGAGCTGTCTTTAACATCTGAAGCTTTTTCTCCAAAAATTGCTCTTAGTAATTTTTCTTCAGGACTAAGTTGCGTTTCTCCTTTGGGAGTAACTTTTCCCACTAAAATATCACCAGCTTTAACTTCTGCACCTATATAAACAATACCGTCTTCATCTAATTTAGATAAAGCAGTATCACCAACGTTTGGAATATCAGCAGAAATTTCTTCAGGCCCTAATTTTGTATCTCTTGAGACACAAGTCAGTTCTTGAATATGAATACTAGTGAACTTGTCTTCTCTAACCAATCTATCTGAGATTAATATTGAATCTTCAAAGTTATAACCATGCCATGGCATAAAAGCTATTCTGACATTTTGTCCTAAAGATAATTCTCCTAAATCAATAGAAGGACCATCAGCGAGTATGTCATCTTTACTAATCTTATCTCCAGCAGAGACGATAGGTCTTTGATTAATGCAAGTATTTTGATTTGACCTTGTGTATTTGATGAGGTTATAAATATCCACACCAGAATCTCCAGCTTGGATCTCTTTTTCGTCAGCCCTAACAACTATGCGACTTGCATCTATAGTTTCAACCACACCGCCTCTTAGGGCGGTCACACATGAGCCAGAATCTCTGGCTACTAATCTTTCTACACCAGTTCCTACAAGCGGTTTCTCTGCTTGTAACGTGGGCACTGCTTGCCTCATCATATTAGAACCCATCAAAGCTCTATTTGCATCATCATGCTCTAAGAAAGGAATTAATGAAGCTGCTATTGAGAAAGCCTGCTGTGGAGAAACGTCCATAAAATCTACTCTCTCAGGAGGCATAAATGAAAACTCATTCTTATGTCTCACAGGAACTAAATCTTCAATAAATTTATCATTCTTATCTAAAACGGCACTAGCCTGAGCTATAACAAAATCCCCTTCTTCAATTGCAGATAAATAATGGAAGTCAAGAGAGACTTTACTAGATTCTACCTTTCTAAAAGGACTCTCTAAAAAGCCATATTCATTTGTTCTTGCATAAGCCGCTAGTGAATTAATAAGGCCAATATTTGGTCCCTCTGGAGTTTCAATTGGACATACTCTTCCATAATGCGTGGGGTGTACATCTCTTACTTCAAAACCGGCTCTTTCTCTAGTCAAACCACCCGGTCCCAATGCGGACACTCTTCTTTTATGAGTGATTTCAGAAAGAGGATTATTTTGATCCATGAATTGAGACAATTGACTAGAGCCAAAAAACTCTTTAACTGCTGCAGAAACAGGCTTTGCATTAATTAAATCTTGCGGGCCCAACTCATCAGTTTCAGCAGTTGCTAGTCGTTCTCTAACTGCCCTTTCTACTCTAACTAAACCAATTCTGTATTGATTTGAAATCATTTCTCCAACAGACCTTATTCTCCTATTTCCTAAATGATCAATATCATCCACCTGTCCTTTACCATTACGGATTGATACAAGGGTTTTTAATGTGCTGAGAATATCTTCATGTTCTAAAATGCTACTGCCGTGCAGTACTTCATGACCCAATCTTTTATTGAACTTCATTCTTCCAACGGCAGACAGGTCATACCTTTCGGGGTTAAAAAACAAGTTGGTAAACAAAGTAGTTGCAGCCTCTTTTGTTGGTGGCTCTCCTGGTCGCATCATTCTGTAGATTTCTACAAGAGCCTCAATTTCATTAGTAGTGGCATCAGCTCTCAATGTATCGGCCATATAGGGCCCTGCTTCAATATCATTTATGTACAGAGTTTGTATTTCAGTAAGATTTTGTGATTCTAAAATCTCCATAGATTCTTCATCTATTAAAGCATTTGCTTCTAGTACTATCTCACCGGTAGCCTTATCTAACAGGTCTTTAGCCAGAACTTGACCAAACATAGCCTCGCTAGGTAAATCTAAAGTTTTTAACTTTGCGCTTTCTATTTTTCTAATATGCCTTGCACTTATCCTCTCACCTTTTTTAAGTATTAGTTCACCTTTAGCAGTTATATCTACAGGTGCTATTTTTCCCATTAACCTTCTTGGGATTACTTGCAGTTGAAATATTCCATCTTTTTTAACTTTATAGTTCTCTGTTTCATAGAATTTTTCTAGTATCTCTTGGTTTGTTAACTTGAGAGCCTTAAGAAGTATAGTAGCAAGCAGTTTTCTTCTTCTATCTATTCTTACGTAAACAAGGTCTTTCGCATCAAACTCAAAATCCAACCATGAACCTCTGTAAGGTATAACTCTTGCGCCGTATAAAACCTTGCCTGAAGAGTGACTTTTGCCTTTATCGTGATCAAAAAATAAGCCAGGAGATCTGTGAAGCTGAGACACCACGACTCTTTCTGTACCATTAATAATAAAGGTTCCATGCTCAGTCATAAGAGGGACAGTTCCCATATAAACACTTTGTGATTTTCCTTCTTTTAATTTCCCTGTATCTTTATCTATAAAGAAAAGGTCACAATTGATATGCAAAGGGATGTCGTATGTAATACCTTTAAGCTTACATTCTCGTTCATTAAAAACTGGCTCACCTAAGTCATAGCCAGAAAACTCCATTCTGGCAAATCCATTATGGCTTTCGATAGGAAAAATTGAGTTTAAGACTTGTTCTAAGCCCTGATTAGCTCTTTTATCAGAGTCAATATCGCGTTGCAAAAAAGCATCATACGACTGAACCTGAGTTGCCAATAAATTTGGTAACTCCATAACGCTGGAGATTTTCTCAAAACTCCTTCTAACTCTTTTCTTCTCAGTGTATGAAAAACTCATAAATGCCCCTATCTAAAATTTAAAACAAACGGACCGGATTATGTTGAAACTATTTAAGCTCTGCTTTAGCTCCAGCATCTTCAAGCTGCTTAAGATATTCTTCTGCTTCAGCTTTAACCACGCCTTCTTTGATTACAGAAGGTGCAGTATCAACCAGTCCTTTAGCATCTTTTAGACCTAAGCCAGTAATAGCCCTAACCGCTTTAATCACATCTACTTTCTTATCTCCAACTTCTGCTAGATGAACGTCGACCGGTGCATCATCTTCTTCTGCGCCCGCATCGCCACCGCCATCAGCAGCAGGTGCAGCAGCTGCAGCAGCAGGTGCAGCAGCAGTAACGCCAAATTTTTCTTCCATCGCTTCGATAAGATCGACTACGTCGATAACGCTCATTTCTGCTATTGCTTCTAATATCTCTTCTTTACTTAGTGCCATGATTTATTCTCCAATAAATTATTTAGTTTAAAAATTAAGATTCTGCCTGCTGTTTTTGCTCTTTAACCGCCTGCAAAGTTCTCACTAACTTTGAAGGAACTTGGTTAAGAATAGAAACAAACTTACTCATAGGTGCGTTCAACAACCCAGCTAACTGAGCTAAAGCTTCATCTCTACTAGGCATATTTGCGATAGCAGATAACTTAGAAAGTTCTAATAAAGAATCGCCTAATGACAAACCCTTTACCTGAAAGTTCTTATTTACTTTAGTGAAGTTGTTAACTAATTTTGCTGCACTTGTTGGATCCTCTAAAGAGAATGCAAGCATAGTGGGCCCTACTAATAAGTCCTCAAAACAAGAAAATTTAGTTTCACTTAAAGCTCTTTTAGCAAGAGTGTTACGAATAACTTTTAAGTGAACAGCTGACGCCCTGGCTTCTGCTCTTAGCTGAGTTAACTCAGCCACAGATGTACCGTGATAGTCGGCAGCAACTGCAGATACAGCTTTATTGGCTATATCTTGAAGTTCTTCAACTGCAATCTTCTTATCATCAATGCGCATTGGCATCTTCTTATCCTCCTAATACCAAACTTACGTTCAGTATATTTTTGGAACGCAAATCAAAATGATTGATTGCACTCCATCTACGTAGGTTAATAGTATTAAGTGAGAACAAATTTCTCACACCTACGGTCTTCGATGAATACGACAGAGTCGTACCATACTGAAGAAACCTTCCTATCTTTTTCAATGTCTAATTAGATATTTAGAGAAGATAGATCTATCTCTACACCCGCTCCCATAGTGGAAGAAAGTGTAATTTTTTTTATGAAAACTCCTTTTGCAGAAGGTGGCTTATTTCTCTTTAAATCCTCCAAAAGAGTTTCAAGATTCTGCTTAATTTGATCAGGGGTATACGTTATATCGCCTATTCTCCCATGGACTATTGCACCTTTATCAGACCTGTAACGAATCTGGCCTGATTTTGCATTCTTTACTGCTGTTGCAACATCCTTAGTAACTGTTCCTGTTTTAGGGTTTGGCATAGTACCTTTTGGTCCCAAAATCTTTCCTAGCGGGCTTACAATCTTCATCGTATCTGGAGTTGCTATTACCACGTCGTAATCTACATCTCCTCCTTTCATAGCCTCTGCTAAATCTTCCATGCCTACTACATCAGCACCTGCCTCTTTGGCCGCGGTTGCCATGTCTCCTTCAACAAAAACGGCTACTTTGCATGGTTTTCCTGAACCTGCTGGTAACAACGTTGCCCCTCTCATATTTTGGTCAGATTTTGAAGGGTCGATACCTAAATTAATAGCTGTATCAATGGCTTCATTAAATTTAACTTTAGGAGAAGATTGAAAGAAATCAATAGCTTCTGATATTTGATATTTTCTTTGCTCCAATGTAGCAATGTTTTCTTGTCTTTTGCTCATTACCCTTCTACCTCTATTCCTGCGCTTCTTGCACTGCCTGATAAAGTTCTCACAGCTGCATCCATATCAGCTGCCGTCAGATCAGGATCTTTAATTTTTGCTATTTCTTCCAGTTGAGATCTTTTTACTGTTCCAACTTTTAAGCTGTTTGGAGTTCCACTACCTTTTGGTATACCTGCAGCTTTCTTTAAGAGAACCGCAGCTGGTGTCGTCTTGATGATAAAATCAAAACTCTTGTCTTCGTAAACAGTGATTACAACCGGACAAGGCATTCCTTGTTCCATTTCTTTTGTCCTTGCGTTGAATGCATTACAAAAGTCCATCAAAGCCAAACCATGCTGACCTAAAGCTGGGCCAACAGGAGGACTGGGAGAAGCTGCACCGGCAGGAACTTGAAGTTTTATATAAGTAGTAATTGCTTTTGCCATTATCCTTTCTCTATCTGATTAAATTGAAGTTCTACTGGCGTGGAGCGACCAAAAATTAGAACAGCAACTCGAACTTTGCTTTTTTCGTAATTCACTTCTTCTACAACCCCGCTAAAATCATTAAAAGGTCCGTCGACCACTCTTACCATTTCTCCTGGTTCAAAAGAAATTTTAGGTTTAGTTATATCCGAACCTTGCTCTAGTTGTTGCATGATACCTTCAGCCTCTTTGTCAGAAAGAGGGGATGGCTTGTCTTTGGTTCCACCTATAAAACCCATCACCCTCGGTGTGTCTTTTACTAAGTGCCAGCTGTCATCATTTAATTCCATGCTCACTAATACATATCCAGGGAAGAATTTTCTCTGTGTCTTTCTTTCTTGACCGCCTTTCATTTCAACAACTTCTTCGGAGGGAACCATTATTTCTCCAAATAGCTCTTCCATGCCCAATCTTTCTATTCTTTCCAATAGAGCTTCGCGGACTTTATTCTCATATCCTGAATAAGCATGAACTACGTACCACTGTTTATTCATTATTAACCTAATATTTGAGCCGTGGCCCAACCAAATAAAGAATCAAGACCCCATAAAACTAAAGCTGCAATGGTAATTGCAACTAACACGATCAAAGTAGTTTGAATGAGCTCTACTCTTGTAGGCCATACAACTCTTCGTATTTCTGTTCGAGACTCAAGGACTATTTTTAATGTCTCTCTGCCTTCAAGTGTTGTTGCTGCTACAAAAAGGCCTAATCCAGAAACTATTATTACACCTATGACCCTATATAATAGTGGCTCTTCTACAAAAGCAGAATTTCCGTACACAGCAATGCCTATAAGGGCAATACCCACGAACCAACGGATATAATTCTGCATATTTATATTCTTAATTTCCATTAAAATAAAAAGGCTTCAAAGCGGTCCAAGTGGCAGGCCAGGAGGGAATCGAACCCCCAACCTATGGTTTTGGAGACCATCGCTCTGCCAATTGAGCTACTGGCCTATTCTATAATTTTCGTTACAACTCCTGAACCAACAGTTCTTCCACCTTCTCTGATAGCAAACTTCATGCCGTCTTCCATTGCAACAGGAGAAATTAATTCAACTGTCATATCAATATTATCTCCAGGCATTACCATTTCTACTCCCTCAGGTAACTCTACTGCACCAGTTACATCTGTTGTTCTGACGTAGAATTGTGGTCTGTAGCCTTTAAAGAATGGAGTATGTCTTCCACCTTCTTCTTTTGAAAGCACATAGACAGTAGCTTCAAATTTAGTATGCGGATTAATAGCACCTGGCTTAGTTAAAACTTGTCCTCTTTCTACTTCGTCTCTTTGAGTTCCTCTTAGTAAAATACCAACGTTTTCGCCTGCTTTCCCTTCATCAAGAAGCTTCCTGAACATCTCAACTCCAGTACAAACTGTCTTTTGAGTATCTCTTATGCCTACGATTTCAATCTCTTCATTGACTTTGATTTCACCTCTTTCAATTCTTCCTGTTACCACAGTTCCTCTGCCTTGAATGGTAAATATATCTTCAATTGGCATCAAGAAAGGCTTATCAAGGTCTCTTTCAGGCATAGGTATAAAAGAATCCAGGGCTGCTACTAATTCAGTTATTTTAGCCGTATATTCAGCATCACCTTCCAGCGCTTTAAGGGCAGAACCAACAATTACCGGAGTATCATCTCCAGGGAAGCCGTATTCGGAAAGGAGTTCTCTAACTTCCATTTCTACTAATTCTATAAGCTCATCGTCATCAACCATGTCAGCTTTATTAAGAAAAACAACAATGTGATTCACTCCCACCTGATTAGCTAATAGAATGTGCTCTCTTGTTTGAGGCATAGGCCCGTCAGCTGCGTTGACCACCAATATAGCTCCATCCATTTGAGCAGCTCCCGTGATCATATTCTTAATATAATCAGCGTGGCCTGGGCAATCTACGTGAGCATAGTGACGCTCTACTGAATCGTACTCTACGTGCGAAGTAGAGATAGTAATTCCACGTTCCTTTTCTTCTGGAGCATTGTCAATACCATCAAAGGCAATTGCATCTCCACCTAATGCTTCAGCTTGAACTTTCGTTATAGCTGCTGTTAGTGTTGTTTTACCGTGATCAACGTGACCAATTGTTCCTACGTTGACATGAGGTTTAATCCTCTCAAATTTTTCTTTAGCCATTTCTTTTTCCTAAATATAAAAAATATTATTACTTTGGAGCTCATAACCGGAGTTGAACCGGTGACCTCTTCCTTACCAAGGAAGTGCTCTACCACCTGAGCTATATGAGCAAAAAACCAGGTTTTTACTAACTCTTAGGGGTAAAAAAATCTTGATCATAAGGAACATAAGCTATTAACTTTTGTTAACTTATATGACTAAACCTGCCTACTACCCAAAGCTCGGTGCGCAATTAAAGTATTTTTACCCCACGATTGCAAGCATTTTTAAGACTTTTAGGTTATTTTTAGTATTACGCCTAAGGATAATTTTCAAGATGGTGGAGGAGGCTGGATTCGAACCAACGTACTCAGAGAGAACAGATTTACAGTCTGCCGCCTTTAACCACTCGGCCACTCCTCCTGAACCTTGAAATAGCGCGCAATTTTGTAGTTGCAAGTGAAGCTTGTCAACTTAATTTCAATAATTTGGTAATCTAATAGTAATTATGATTAAAAAAGACGGTTTACTTTGTAAGAAAGAGATTATAAATAGCTTAAGAGAAGATGCCCTAGAGCTTTTAAGCAAAATTGAAATTAAAGAACAAACAAACTCTACGAATGATGATGCCAGGGAAAGTCTTAAAAATTCATCTAATATCTTGTCAGCTCACTTTGCAGAACAGCAAAGTGCCGGCAGAGGAAGGAACAGTCGAAAATGGATAAGCCCTTTCGGAAAAAACATCTACCTTTCTTTAGCTTGGCAATCAAATTTAAGTTTTGCTGATATTGAAGGGCTAAGCTTAGCGATAGGAGTTGAAATAGCTGAGTCATTAAAAAATAATACAGATGAAGTCATTGAGATTAAGTGGCCAAACGACTTATTAATTAATCAAAAAAAGTTAGGAGGCATCCTAATAGAAACTTCCAGCGGTAAAAAAGGTAATTTGGAAATAATTATAGGTATTGGTATTAACGTTTTCATGAAAAATGAAGATGCTATAGAGATAGATCAAGATTGGACGAGCTTAGAAAATTACAAGAATAGAAGTCTTGATAGAAACTTAATAGCTGCAAACCTTTTAAATAACTTAGTTCAACTTACAACAAAATTTAAAACTGTTGGTTTTGGCGGTTACAAAGAAGCCTTTGAAAATAGGAACGTATTAATGAATAAAGACTGTGAGGTTTTGGCAAACGGTATAGTTGATTACCACGGTTCAGTTGTTGGCATTAATGATAAAGGTGAGCTGCTAATAAAAAGAAATAATGAAATTATTAATCTTCGTTATGGCGAAGTTTCAATAAGAGAATTATAATGCGCGCGCGCTGGCGTAGCTCAGTTGGTAGAGCAGCTGATTTGTAATCAGCAGGTCGACCGTTCAAATCGGTTCGCCAGCTCCAGATAAAACCCTTACAGGGCAAGCTTTTTTAGTTTATTTTGTAAGGGTTATTCTCTATCTAACCTTTGGTAATCATCATCTTCTTCTTGCCTTTTGAGCTCTTCCAATTCATCAGATTCATCATGTTCTGTAGGGTGAAAAATTTCTTCTTCGTAATTGGGGTCTCTTGGTTTTTTTAGCCAATCTAATATCTTTTTTAGTAATTTCTTAATCAATTCTAATGCTAACTTCCCTGATGCTCTCCTAATTATTATTTAACACAAATTTAGTATATCAGAACAAAATATTGTATGAATTTTAAACAATTAGAGTTATAGGGGTGCTAAGCAGGTATCAGAAGAATTAGATCTATCACACGGAAATGACTTCCTCAGGAGTTCTTCATTATTAAAATCATCTAAATATTGTTCGGCACTCATCAGGTCACTAAACCTTTTACCACAATCTAAGATTCTATTATTTCTCTCTTCTAAAATTAGCCTATAAACTCTTATTTTATTTTCTCTGCTTAATTTGTTAAAAAGTTGGTCGCTCTCTGGAAAGCATAAAGTGTAATCATCAAGATTTTTGCCAACAGAAAATTCAGGAATCGGAACGTTCGAGCAGGCTATAAAAAGGATCAAGAAAATGGAAAAAATCTTCACTAGACTGCTTTCATAAACCTGGCATTTAGATGAAGATAAGAATTCTCATTAGGGTGTTTTGACCATATCTCTTTCCATTCTGGATTTTCTTGAAGAGCTGCAAATTCTGCGTCTCGCACTTCTTTGCTTGGCCATCTGATTATCCAACATACATTTGGCTGGCCATTAAGTGAGACTATAGGAGCTGAGCCTTCAACTTCTGGTTCTAATCCTTCGTCAAGCCAAAAATCTATGACGTCTAAATTCTTCTTTAGCCATGGGGCTGCTAGATTTTTTGCCCATTCCTTATAAGCATCAAACCATTCCGGATCAATCGTATAATCGCGTATTTCAACAATTGCATTTGACATATTCTTTCCTTTTTTTAATTAT
>Ga0209709_10000494_pt1 | contig 37644 bp, 32 predicted proteins | sample ArcticOcean_MG_C_2_FD_187435 | JGI IMG/M metagenome (GOLD analysis project Ga0209709, IMG submission 187435) | Marine microbial communities from western Arctic Ocean - ArcticOcean_MG_CB4_136 (SPAdes) (version 2) | ecosystem: Environmental > Aquatic > Marine > Oceanic | place: Arctic Ocean... | reverse complement strand
AAAAAATATTCTAGATAATTTTGATAATTTTTTACCAAAATTTATAAAGGTCATGCCAACTGAGTATAAAAGAGTTCTTATAAAAATGTATGAAAAAAATAATCAACCTGAAAAATTACAAAGAGGTAACCAATAATGGGAAAACCAACAGGATTTATGGAAATTGAGAAGATTGATAGAGGTTATAAACCTGTATCAGAAAGAATATCAAACTATAAAGAATTTATTGTTCCTCTATCAAAGGAAGAAGTAGTTAAACAGGCTGCACGTTGCATGGACTGCGGTATCCCATATTGCCATACTGGCTGTCCGGTAAATAATCAAATACCTGATTGGAATGATTTAGTTTATTCTAATGACTGGAAAAATGCTCTAGACAACCTCCACTCAACAAATAATTTTCCTGAGTTTACTGGAAAAATTTGTCCAGCTCCATGCGAGTCAGCATGTACTTTAAATTTATATGAGGAACCCGTTTCTATCAAAACAATTGAATGTGCAATTATCGATAAAGGGTTTGAAGAGGGCTGGATTAAACCTCAAAAAATTGATAAAAAAACTGGTAAAAAAGTTGCAATCATTGGAGCAGGTCCTGCTGGGTTAGCTTGCTCACAACAATTGATAAGAGCTGGTCATGAAGTAACTGTATATGAAAAAAATAATAAAGCAGGAGGTCTGCTTCGCTATGGAATACCAGACTTTAAAATGGAAAAAACAGTAATTGATCGTCGTATCGAACAAATTGAAGGTGAGGGAGTGATTTTCTCATATGATACAACAATCGGTAAAGACATCTCCATGGAAGAATTAAAGAATAAATATGATGCAATTGTTTTGTCTGGTGGATCAGAGTACCCAAGAGACCTTCCTGTAGAAGGAAGAGATTTAGATGGTATTCATTTTGCAATGGATTTTCTACCTCAACAAAATAGACGCGTTTCTTATGAAAAAATTCCTAGTAATACAGAGGAAATTTTAGCTTCTGATAAAAATGTAATAGTAATTGGTGGTGGAGATACAGGATCAGACTGTATTGGTACATCCATAAGGCAAGGAGCAAAATCAGTAACACAGCTTGAAATTATGCCTATACCTCCTGAGCAAGAAGATAAAACACTTACTTGGCCGAATTGGCCTCTAAAATTAAGAACATCCTCGAGTCAATCGGAAGGTGCCTTAAGAGATTTTTCAGTAATGACTCAAAGTGTTTCAGGTGAAAATGGAAAAATAACTGCAATTAATTGCATTAGGGTCGACGAGAGAATGAAACCCATACCAAAAACAGAGTTTAGCTTAAAGGCTGATCTTATTTTGTTAGCAATGGGATTTGTTCACCCTATATATGAAGGAATGATCGAAAGTGCAAATACAGAGCTCGACCCAAGAGGTAATGTTCAGGCTAATACTGAAGATTATAAAACTTCAGAAGAAAAGATTTTTGCAGCAGGTGATATGAGACGAGGACAATCTTTAGTTGTTTGGGCCATAAGAGAAGGTCGCCAATGTGCGAGCTCGGTTGATTTATTTTTAACAGGCCACAGAAATCTTCCACTTTAGATACTTGATCGAAGCATATCATCGACAACTTTTTCTAAGTCTACAAGTGAGCTACATGCTTTTGATTTGGAAGTGTATGGAACAAACCTTAACATTTCAGAGTCACCAGTACCCCACAAAGACTTAGGCTCAGGGTTTAGAAAAATTATTCTTTTAGATTTTTCTTGAATAGTTTTAAGAATATCACACCTTGGGTCTCCGTAATTGGACCGAGCATCTCCCAAAATAATAACGGTTGTTTTTCTATCAATGTCATTTTCTAGAAAGCTCTCTAGATCAGAAAAAGCCTGTCCATAGTCAGTTGATCCGCCGCCATTTATTAAAAGAGTCTCAGTTGCTGCAACCTCAATATCCTTAGTCTCAAAAAGATCTGTAACTTCACCAGCTTTATTAGAAAAGGCAAAGGTACGAACATGAGGAAGAACATCTGTTAGACTATGAAGAAACATAAGAAAAAATCTTGAAACATTTGCAACTGAACCTGATACATCACAAAGAGCAACAATCTTAGGTCTATCAACTTTTGTCTTTTTCCAAATTGTTTCGAATAAGATCCCATCATATTCTTGATTTGCCCTTATTGTGGATCTGACATCAAGAAGTCCCCTACGTGACTTTCTTTTCCTTCTTGAGTGAACTGATGTTAACCTCTTTGCCATTCTTTTAATTATTTTTGACATCATTTTATAATCCGACCTATCGGCCTGGGTAAGACGAATTTTAGACAACGCCTCTTCTCTAAGTTGCCTTCCAGAATTAGTTGTTCTTAACTTAACCTGATTATCTACGTAGTCTCGAATCTCTAATCTAAGACGCTCTCTAATTTCCTTTAACTCCTCCTCCCTCACTAAATCAGCTGAACGTGAGGCTAAAAAAATATCATTATTTAATTTTTCCAGACCCATGGCATCAAAAATTTTACGAGTAAACATTCCTGTTTGAGTAAAAAGTCTTATATCAGATAAATTTACCTCTCTTGCAGCTATAGCCATTAGTGTCATTAACGAGCTTTTGTCAGATTGCTTATAAAGGTCCTCTAAATCACTAGATATAACATCAGCTGACTCCTCAATATTTTGCTCGTTATTTAAATCATTTTCTAATTCATCATTAACATTGGGCTTATTTTCAAAATCCATATATTTTTCTTCAAAAAAAGTATTGAAACATTCGTTGAATATTTCTTTTTCTCTTAAATTTTTTGCTAATGTTTGAGATAGCGAATCCTGTAATAAAGATTTATCATTCAATCCAATAAGTGAAACAACCCTCATCGCATCAATGGTTTCAGCAGTAGAAATTCTAATCTCCGATGATCGTAGGATGTGAATAAAGTCTCTTAGGAAATCAACCATCTATTTTTTTGAATTTTCAATAATACTATCAATTTCAGGATCAGAAGTATCGATATCAGACTGGAACTTTAATAGAATATTTAATGTCTCACGCACTACCTCTGGCTCTAAAACTTTAACATTCAGTAATACTAATGCCCTTGCCCAATCAATAGTTTCGGAAACAGATGGTAATTTTTTTAAATCAAGGTTTCTTAAATTTTGTACAAAACTTACTAATTGTATCCTTAAATTTTTATCTATATCTGGGACACGTGAATTAATAATTTTTTCTTCTAAACGTGAATCCGGAAAAGGAATATAAAGATGAATACATCTTCTCTTTAAGGCGTCACCTATTTCCCTTGTATTGTTTGAGGTTAAAAATACTATAGGCTTAACTTTTCCTTTTATGGTTCCAATCTCGGGAATAGAAATTTGATAATCGGATAATATTTCTAATAGAAACGCTTCAAATTCATCATCAGACTTATCTATCTCATCAATAAGTAAGACGGATCCTTCCTCACTATTAATAGCCTTTAACAAAGGCCTTGGTTCTAAAAATTTTTCCGAGAAAAATATATCATCAAAACTATCAAGATTTTCGATGGAGGATTCTAAACTATCAGACTCAGAAACAATACTATTTAACTTATCCTTTAAGACTTGAGTATATAGTAACTGCTTTCCATATTTCCATTCATATAAAGCCTTTGATTCATCGAGGCCCTCATAACATTGCAGGCGTATTAAAGGTTTTTGCATCCAATCTGAGGTGGCTTTAGCAAGCTCGGTCTTACCTACCCCAGGGGGTCCTTCAACTAATATTGGCTTTCCTAAGGACTGACTAAGAAATAAAGCTGTTGCAATATGAGTATTACAAATATAGCCTTTTTCTTCAAAGCTTGCCTGAATAGATTCTATCGAATCTTTTGCTGAAGCATTGGATGATGTTTTATTATCTGACAATAAAATCTCCTTAATTAAGTTTTGTTTAAATGTTAGGTAGAATATACTTATTTGTTATACGCGAAAGGAAAAAATATGAGTATTATTAATGATGTTACAAAATTAGAAGTAAAAGATAATATTGCCATTCTTACTTTAAATTCCCCTCCTGTAAATGCTTTGTCAGCGCCTGTAAGAGAAGGTTTAGATAGAGGTATTAGACAAGCAATAAAAGATAGCAGAGTTGATGCAATTATCCTTATTTGTACTGGACGAACATTTATCGCAGGCGCAGATATTTCTGAATTTGGAAAAGAACCAAAAGGACCATCTCTTTTTGAAGTTCAAGATGAGCTAGAAAATTCTCCAAAACCAATTATTGCAGCTATTCATGGAACTGCCCTTGGAGGGGGCTTAGAAGTAGCTCTAACCTGCCATTACCGTATTGCAGTTCCTTCTGCAAAATGTGGACTACCAGAAGTAAGTCTTGGATTACTTCCAGGTGCTGGGGGAACACAAAGATTGCCAAGATTGGTTGGAGTTGAACAAGCCTTAAAAATGGTTACTTCCGGAATTCATTTATCAGCTGATAAATGTTTAAAAAGTGGTCTAATTGATAAGCTTGCCAATGAAGGCCAACTAATGGATGATTCCATTTTATTTGCCAAAGAAATACTTTCAGAAAATAAACCATTAAGAAAAGTTCGGGATATTAATGAAAAAGTAGAAGCTGCTAGGGGCAATGAAGAACTTTTTAGTGATTTTAGAAAATCTATTGCGAGAAAAACAAGAGGATTTTTAGCTCCAGAATACAACATACAATGTATTGAGGCAGCTGTTAATCAGTCATTTAACGAAGGAATTAAAATTGAAAAAGGTTTATTTTTAAAACTTATTACTGGGAGCCAATCCGCAGCTCAAAGATATTTCTTCTTTTCTCAAAGACAGGTTGCAAAAATTCCCGACATCCCAAAAGAAACAGAAAAAAAAGAAATTAAGGAAATTGGGATTATTGGAGCAGGAACTATGGGTGGAGGTATTGCAATGAATTTTGCAAATGCCGGTCTCCCTGTGACAATTATTGAACAAAGCCAAGAACGTCTAGATAAAGGTATAGGAATTATTCGAAAGAATTATGAAAATACTGCCAGCAAAGGAAGGATAACCATTCAGGATGTAGAGCATAGAATGAGCCTAATTAGCGGCGATGTCTCAATGGAGGCTTTGTCTAATAAGGATATGATTATTGAAGCAGTATTTGAAAATATGGAACTAAAAAAAGAAATATTTTCAAAATTAAATACCATAGCAAAACAAGGTGCCATATTAGCAACAAATACATCAGGATTAGATATTAATGAAATTGCTTCTAAAACCAACAGGCCTGAAAGTGTCATTGGGTTACATTTTTTTAGCCCTGCCAATGTTATGAAATTATTAGAAGTTGTGAGGGGTGAAAAAACTTCAAAGGAAGTAATAGCAACATCAATGGCAATGGCAAAATCTATTGGGAAAGTTGCTGCTCTTGTTGGAGTCTGTCCAGGTTTTGTTGGTAATCGAATTCTTGCGCAAAGACAAAGAGAGGCAAATAAACTTATTTTAGAGGGAGCCCTTCCATGGGATATTGATAATGCCCTCTTTGATTTTGGGTTTCCAATGGGTCCTTTTGCAATGTCTGATTTAGCTGGATTAGATATTGGATGGAATAAAGAAACTTCCCGTGGAGAAACTATAAGAGAAAAGCTTTGTGAGGGTGGAAGGTTTGGACAAAAATCTGGAAAAGGATTTTATACTTATGATGAAAATAGAAATAAATCTCCTGACCCAGAAGTTGAAGATCTAATAAAAACTTTTGCTCAAGAAAAACAGATTAAAACTCGCTCAATAGAAAAAGAGGAAATTCTTCAAAGATGCCTTTATCCAATGATTAACGAAGGTTTTAAAATTCTTGAAGAAGGTATGGCTATCAGAGCCAGTGACATAGATATAGTTTGGATAAACGGTTATGGCTGGCCAGTTTATGAAGGGGGGCCAATGTTTTATGGAAACCAAATAGGATTTGGAAAAATTCTTGATTGGCTTAAAAAAATGGAAGAAGAACATGGAGATGATTTTACACCATCACCTTATTTAGAAAAAGTTGTTAAAGAAAAATTAAATATTTTCAGCTAATCAGAAAAGTTTTGATTTTATTATTATAATTTATTTAATTTTTATAAATAATTTTTTTTAGGAGTATGTATGGATATAACTATTATAGGATCTGGTTATGTAGGCTTGGTAACAGGAGTTTGTTTATCAGATGCTGGTCATAAAGTAATATGTATTGATAAAGATGAGAATAAAATAAACAACTTATCAAATGGAGAGGTTCCTATTTTTGAACCTGGACTAGATACACTTGTAAAAAAAAATATAGAAACGAAAAACTTAATATTTTCTTCTGAGCTAGAATTATCACTAAGTAGATCTAAGATTATATTTATTGCAGTCGGAACACCAACAAATCTAGAGGGGGATAATGCTGACTTATCACAAATTTATTCTTGTGCGGAAGATATTGCAAATAATCTTCAAAATGGAAGTACTATAATAGTTAAATCGACTGTTCCCGTTGGAACGTGTGATAAGATTGAAAAAATTATTTCTTTGAGAAATCCAAATAAAGTTTTTGATATAGTATCCAACCCTGAGTTTTTAAGAGAGGGTTCAGCAATTTTAGATTTTGAAAATCCTGATAGAATTATCGCAGGTACATCAAATAGCAAATCAGAAGAATTAATTAAGAAAATATATAAACAGCAGCTAGAAAAAAATTGTCCTATTGTTTTTACTTCAAGAAGATCATCTGAGCTCATTAAATATGCAAGCAACTCAATGCTTGCCATGAGAATAATTTTTATTAATGAAATTGCTGATTTATGTGAAAAAGTTGGGGCAGATGTAGATGACATTGCCCACGGCATAGGACTAGATAATAGAATAGGACCACATTTTCTTAATGCAGGACCTGGCTTTGGTGGATCCTGTTTTCCAAAAGATGCAAGAGCCTTAATTGAGTCTGGCGAAGCGTATGATGCCCCTCAAAATCTTCTAAAAGCTGTAATCGAAGGCAATGAAAGACGAAAATTAAATTTATCTGATAGAATAATAAATATATTAGGTGAAAATAAGAGAGTTGGTATTCTGGGCGTTACTTTTAAAGCTAATACAGATGATATGCGAGAGGCTCCAAGCTTATCAATTATTCCAAAACTGTTAGATAATAATATTAAGGTTTCTATTTATGATCCAGAGGCCAATCAGCATGAGATAAAAGAATTTCATGGTGCAGAATGGAGAGAGGATCCCTACTCTGTTGCAGAAAATGCAGATTGTTTAATTATTTTAACCGAATGGAATGAATTTAAAGAACTAGATTTAAAGAAAATAAAAGATATTATGTCTAATCCTATTATAGTTGATTTTCGTAATATATTTTCTCTTGAGGAAATGAAGGATTTAAACTTTGAATATCATTCAGTAGGAAGAAATATAGTTAATACCAATTAGGTAGTGAATATGAATATTATTGAATCAGCCCAAAAAGCACTTAAAGATGAAATAGAAGGTCTTTCACTATTGAAGGATTTTTTTAACTCTAACTTTGAAGATGCTGTGAATGCGATTTTTAAAACTAATGGAAAAGTGGTTGTTACTGGGGTTGGAAAATCGGGTCACATAGGGCGAAAAATTTCAGCAACATTTTCATCAACTGGCACCCCGTCTTATTTTGTTCATCCTACTGAAGCCAGTCATGGAGATATGGGGATGATAGAAAATAATGATATTATTTTTGCTATTTCTTGGTCTGGAGAAACAACAGAGTTAGGTAATATTGTTAAATACGCCCTCGAAAATAACATCAAGCTTATTGGCCTCTCATCTAATAAAGATAGTCATTTAGCTAAGTCCTCAGATATTGCCCTCAACCTTCCTTTGGTTGAAGAAGCATGTCCAAACGGCCTAGCGCCCACAACATCAACAACAATGCAATTAGTTGTTGGTGATGCTCTTGCCATCTCTTTGCTAAATATTCGAGACTTTAATAAGGATAACTTTAGATCTCTTCACCCTGGGGGGCAATTAGGTGCAGCTTTAGCAATTGTTGAAGATATAATGCACTCAGGAAATTCTTTGCCAATAATAGAGAGTGGCAGCTTAATGTCAGAAGCTATTATTAAAATTTCTGAAAAAGGATTCGGCTGCATTGGTGTTGTCTCAAGTAATCATTTAATAGGTATAATTACTGATGGAGATCTAAGAAGACATATGGGACCAGAGATATTGAATAATACAGTAGACTCAATTATGACTAAAAATCCTCAAACTATAAACTCTAAAGTTCTTGTTTCTGATGCTCTTAATCTAATTAATCAACTAGGAATTCAAGGGTTTTTTGTCTCCAACAATGATAGCAAACCGATTGGATTTATTCATTTCCACGATTTAATACGAATTATGAAAGGCTAGGTATTGACACCTATGCTAAAATCCTTTTTTAAGTAATCGAATAATAATAAAACCTAACGAGAATACCATGATAAAAAATTATCCACGATGCAAGATCTTTCTTGCTGCTATAGCTTTATTACCTTTTCTTTATTCCGATGTTACAGCAAGTCTAATCGACGAGATCGTTGTAACTGCATCAAAAAATGAAAGTAGTAAATTAACTACCCAAGGAAATATCGCATCAATTAATGCGGAAGAAATAAAATTTTTAGGTGCACACAATCCTGGTGAAATAATAAATAGACTACCAGGTATTTATATTAGCCAAGGAAGCGGACAAGAACATTTAACGTCAATTAGATCGCCAGTTCTATCCGGTGGTGCTGGTGCTGGAAGTTTTTTATTTCTTGAGGATGGAATCCCTCTTAGGTCTCCAGGATTTGGAAATGTGAATGGATTAATGGAATCAATAATTGAGATTGGTGAAAGAACTGAAGTTGTTCGTGGACCTGGTTCAACTCTATATGGCTCCAATGCAATACACGGTCTTATGAATGTTATAACCCCAGCCCCATCCGATAATAAAAATGGAAGTATTGGAACACATTTTTCAAAATCTGATTTTATTTTAGACGGCAAATACTCTCAACCAACTGAAAATGGAGGAGTGATTGCTAGTTTTTATTGGCGTGAGGATAACGGGCATAGTTATAACCATGAAGATGGTGAAGAAACTGACCAACCTCATTATGGGCAACAAAAATTTCTTTTTCGATGGGATCATTCTAAAAATTTAACTGACTATATTTTTACCTTAACTGGAACTAATCTGAACCAAGAAACTATGGGTTATGTCAAGGGGTTTGAAGTATATAAAGACAAAGAAATTAGCGAAACTAATCCTGACCCAGAGGCTTTTCGGGATACGCATAGTATAAGATCAGCTTTAAAAATTATAAAAAATCTTCAAAATGCAACATTAAGTATTACACCTTTCATACGCTACAATGATATGAGTTTTAAAATGCATTTTCTTCCTGGAAAGCCTCTAGAAGAAAATAGTCATCAAAGTATTGGAGTACAGTCACTTTATAGTAAAAAAATTAATAATTTAGAGTTATATCTAGGTTCTGACATAGAGTTTACAGAAGGGAAACTGAGTGAATATCAAGATGCACCAAGTGTATCGTTTGGTCCAAGACTTGCCTACCCTAACGGCCCACATTATGATTACATCGTTGATAGCAGGATAATATCAATTTATTTAAATACTGAATGGCAATTAAATCCGAAGACTATAATTACCGCTGGTATTCGTGCCGAAAATACTGAATATGACTATAAAACAAATATTCCTTTCGGAACAAAAGGAAGAATACAAGTTACACCAAACCGATCAGACAATTATACTGATGTCTCAATTAAAACAGCTATTTCTTATTTGTTAAATGATAGCAATGCCCTTTTTGCAAATTTTTCAAGAGGCAATAGAGCCCCACAAGTTACGGATTTATATAGGATACAAAGTAACCAAATTCCAGGTGGAGCAGAATCTGAAAAACTTGATAGTTTTGAAATAGGGCTTCGTGGATCTATTGCTAGTCTTGAATATGAGCTTGTTGGGTACACAATGGAAAAAGAAAATTATTTCTTTAGGGACTCTCAAGGATTTAACGTTGAGAATGGCAAAACGGATCATCAGGGTATTGAGTTGAGTTATTTTATAGATCTAGGAAAGAATTTTGAAATTTCTGGCTCAGCTAGCTTTTCGAAACACAAGTATAATTTTGATCACACCCCTAATGGAATAAGAAATGGTAATATAATTGACTCTGCACCAAAAGATCTTGCAAATACTAGATTTTCTTATTTATTTTCAGAAATTGGAAAAGTCGAAGTTGAATGGGTAAGGGTCGGCGGGTACCCCGTTGATGAAAAAAATGCTCATTTCTATGAAGGACATGACATATTTAATTTAAGAATCCAGGGATCTTTAAATGAAACAACAACGATAGCTTTAAAGATTGCAAACATTACTGATGAAAGATATGCCAACAGAGCTGACTTTGCTTTTGGAAGTTACAGATATTTTGCTGGACATGAAAGAGAGTTTCATTTTTCATTAAATAAGAGATTTTAACTTATTACTTAAAGGATAATAATGGATGATTTAATAATAAATATTTTTGGTGTTGATAGCCAAATATCTAGAGGATTTATTTTTGGCCTAGTTCACGTAAGTATTATGCTATTGGGTTATTATTCAGGATTTAGCATTAATAGATTACTAAAATTAGCATCAAATGGATACGTTGCAGGGATTATTGGTGCGGGAATAGCCCATGTTTTAGCCGACCTAATTGCAGCTCTTCTTGACTCAACTATGAGACCAGCGACTCTTGGCATAGTTATTGGGGGTCTTTTACCTCTTCTATTTGTACCCCTTCTTGAGAAGTTTGTTGTCAAAAGTAAATACCATGTGGTTATCGGAGATCACGAAGATATTGAAAGAGATTTAAAATCTCATCATCATAAGGATTAAGTTTTAAAATCAATACCTAAGCCACCTATACCGCAATAGCCATTTGGATTCTTAGCCAAGTATTGCTGATGATAGTCCTCTGCATAATAAAAATTATCAGCAGTATTTATTTCGGTAGTAATAGATCCGATAGATTTTTCATTAAGGTTTAATTGGTAGGTTTTCTGTGATGAAGTAGCTAACTTATTTTGAATATCGTTATGAGTATATATTGCAGAGCGATATTGTGAACCCATATCATTACCTTGTCGCATCCCCTGAGTTGGATTATGTGATTCCCAAAAAACAACCAATAGCTCTTCGAAGGATATTAATGTTGGATCAAAGATAACACGTACAGCTTCAGTATGCCCCGTCATACCCGAACATACTTCTTCATAAGTTGGGTTTGGTGTATAACCCCCCATATATCCAACAGCTGTTGCATTTACTCCCTCTAAGGACCAAAAAATTCTCTCTGCACCCCAAAAACATCCTAATCCAAAATCAGCCAAATCTAAACCATCAGAAAAAGGTGGAATAATTTTTTGACCATTAACAAAATGTATTGGACTCGTTGTTATTGGACTCCCACGTCCAGGCAAAGCTCTTTCGGGTTGTATCAAAAGTGATTTTATATCCATGAAATTAGTATACCAAAAGAATTAAACTAATAAACCTTCTTCTTTTGCTAATTTTGCTAAGTCAGAAGAAGGTCTTGGACCTAAAAGGCTAATAACTTGCGAAGCACAAAAAGAGCCTAACTGAGCACATTCATATAGCCTTAGACTGTTCTTGAGACCATAAAGAAACCCTGCAGCATATAGATCACCGGCCCCAGTTGTATCAACAACTGTATCACAAGTGTGAGCTGGTATTTCTTCAACGCCCTCAGGCGAAACTATTATTGACCCTTTTTCACCACGAGTAATAATGCATAAATTGATTTCATTATTTACCGCAGATATGGCATCAGAAAAAATATTTGTATCATATAAGGCCATTACCTCTTCTTCATTTCCAAAGACAATATCAGATACTTGCGTTAATTCCCTTATTTCAGAACGCCACTTCTCAACACAAAATGAATCAGAAAGACTTAAAACAGATTTCGTTCCAAAATTTTTTGATAAATCATATGCTTTTTTACAAGCCTCTTTAGCAACAGGCTCATCCCATAAATATCCTTCCATGTAAACAAACTCAGATTCCTCAAGCGATTGAGGATTGATTTCATTTGTAGAAAGACTAGATGCCGCCCCTAAATGAGTTCTCATTGAGCGCTGGGCATCTGGTGTTACATAAACTAAACATCTACCAGTCTCATCTCCAGAGTTTACAGATGAAGATACAAAATCCACTCCAGCATTTTGTAGGTCATTAATATAAAGTCTTCCAAATTCGTCATCCTTGACTCTTCCAATAAAACTAGAATTACCTCCCAGAAGCGAGAAGCCAACTGCTGAATTTGCTGCTGAACCCCCCGAAGCTACTAAGGAGTTTTCAATTTTATTTTGTAGTTGGGATATTTCCTTTATTGGAGTTGGCCTCCAAGATCCAACTTCAATATTTTGTTCCTTTAAAAACTCAAAAGAAACATTTGAAACAACATCAACAATTGCATTACCTATAAACAAGCAGTCATATTTTTTCATTTTATTAGTCACCTAAGCAGGAATTAGTTTTTTCTTTCCAGTTGTCTACCCACGAATAAGCAATATTTAGAAATCCACACTTATCGTCAACCTTATTTGACCTAATATCTTTTTCAAAAATTTCTACAAGATTCTTAATGGGAGCATAGCTACCATCCATTCTTGGACCACCAGAGGATAAAGTATCTAAAATCATTATTCGGTAAGAATTATCAAATTCATTATACTCTTTCCAACTTTCCCAAATAGGAAGGCTAGCATTATTGATTGTTGACGGTTTTCCTGATCGTGCAAACTCAGACCAGTATTTCATCATAAATGATGAAAGTTTATCTCTCTCAACTATTTTTCTTTTATCATATAAAAAAGACGTCTGATCACCAAAATCAAAATCACCCATTAAAAATGGAATCTCGAATGCGTGAGCAGCCCCAAGAAGTAGTGAAAAATCCATACCAAGAACTTTTGGTTCTTCATCCCAGTCAAATCTATAAGCAAAAACATTATCTTGCCCACTACTTAAAATTAAATCAGCAGGAGTATCTAGGCCATTTGAACGCCAGGCTAAACTTTGATAGTCAGAAATAAGATCATAATAAAAGGGATCTTTTACTCTAAAATAAATATTAAAAAAGTTACTCACATATGTTTTATCAAAAAAATTAAATAGCTTATTTTCATCTCGGTTAATACCAAGAATAATAGGAACATCAGCATGTGTATTTTTATCACTCAGGCTATTTAAGATACCTTTCATTGGTATCACTATATCGTCACCTATTATCCTTGCTAAATCTTTTTGTTCGTTCCAAAAATCTCCCTTTGCTATAGCACTCATTAGGCTAGGGGCACTTAAGGACCTTAGGTCGGTAAGAATATTTTTATCGTCAAATTTTGAGGAAATTAAACCTTTTTTATTTAAAACATTTATCCATTCATCAGTTGTTAAGTGACGATATTTATAATTTCCTTCTAAATTATTATCAGTACGATTAAGATTTTCAGCATCTTTAATACTTGTTACAGTTGTGCCACCTGATTGTGATATAGCTTTTTCAAAAAGTCCTTTAGCTAAGGGAGATGCATATAAAGCAACAACATTTTGTCCACCGGCACTTTCACCAAAAATTGTAATATTATTTGGATTTCCTCCGAAAAATTGAATATTCTCCTTTATCCACTTGATAGCCATAATTTGATCTAATAGGCCAAAATTAGCAGTTGCATCCAATCCTTCCTGTTCGCGGATTAGAGGATGAGATAACCACCCGAAGAAACCTAGTCGATAGGCTATACTTACAAATATAATATTTTCTGACTGAACAAACCTCTCTGGATTATACTCGGATGGCATGCCTGTAGTATTTCCACCACCATGAATCCATATCATGACAGGTAATGATTCGTTATTATTTTTTATTCCATTTTTCTTGAGGTAAGGGGCATATATATTGAGATAGAGACAGTCTTCACTTCCTATTACCTCACCTGGCTTAACAAGTCCGTTGGCAGTTAACGATGATTGAAACTGTACACAAGGTTTTGAAAAAAAATTTACCTCTTTTGTTTCTTCCCAACTTTTAATTTTCTTAGGTGCCCTCCACCTTAATTCTTGTACAGGGGACTCGGCAAAAGGAATCCCCAGCCATTTGTGTATTCCTGACTGATCAACATAACCAACGACTGGTCCACTATTTGTTATTAGCTTTGTTTCAAATGATAGTAATTTTTCTTTAGTCTCTGTTTTTAATGATTGCGATGTTTCACACCCATTTAAAATTACAACTATAAAAAGAAGATAAACTGTTGTTATTATTTTTTTCATTGAGTAATTCATACATCAATAAAATAATAATCAAAACTCTTAAATTCTTAGAAAAATATTTTGTATTACCTTAAAATTAATCTAAGATAATTTTTAAGGGGATTAGTTATGAACGAAACATTTAATAAGGGTCGCGCAACCTATAAAACAATGGCCGCATCGACTAAAGATGATTGGGCTATTATTTCAGATTATGCTAAAGATTTTAATCAAAATCTATCGTTTAGAATTTTAGATCATCTTAGAATATTAAAAGATGATCATGGAGGTTTTGCTGTTGATAGACTCGAGCACAGCCTTCAAACAGCTACAAGGGCGTATAAGGACGGTAAGGATGAGGAGTATGTTGTATGTGCACTTCTTCATGATATTGGTGATACACTTGGTTCTCACAACCATGCTGAAATTGGTGCTGCAATATTAAAACCCTTCGTATCAGAAAAAAATCATTGGATGTTAAATAATCATGGAATTTTCCAAGGATACTATTTTTTTGAACACCTCGGCTTAGATAATAATATGCGTGATAAATACAAAGGACATGAATTTTTCGAATATACAGCACAATTTTGTCACTTATATGATCAATGTGCTTTTGATCCAGAATACGATTCAATGCCATTAAAAGAATTTGAGCCAGTAGTTCACAGGGTGTTGAGTAAACCTAAGAAATCTATATACAAATACTAAAATCATAAAATAATAATAAATATAGTGGAATAAATGAAATGAGTACTGAAAAAAAAGTATCATCAAAAATAGCATGGATAGCTGTATTTTTTATAACAATAGTAAATACGATATCATTTGCTGATAGACAGCTACCCTCCATAATGATTCCTGAATTAAAAGCAGATCTGCTCTTAACTGATACTCAAATTGGTTTTTTGTTTGGAACAGTTTTTGCTATTTTTTTTGGTATAGCCTCTCTTGTATTTGGAATACTTGCCGATAAAGGAAATAAAAGAACAATTTTGTTTTGGACAATCTTAATGTGGAGTATTTTAACAGGCCTATCTGGATTTGCTCAGCAATTTTGGGACCTTATTATTTTTAGAATAGGCGTTGGTGTTGGTGAAGCCGCACTTGGCCCTATCGCACTTGCAATCCTTGCTGGCTTTTTTACCAAAGAAAAACTTCCCCTAGCTTTAGGTATCTTTGGTTCTGGACCGTTCCTAGGATCGGCATTAGCTGCATGGGGTGGAGGCGCAGTTATAACGAATATATCCATAGCAAGACCATTTTTAGGCCCGCTATCTCATTTAGCGGAGTGGCGTTTAACTTTTCTCGTTTTTGCCCTTTTAAGCCTAATACTTGCTCTTCTTATTCGATTCCTTCCAATGCCAAAAGATGAAATACAAAAAGATAAAGATAATTCTCCAGTATTGCCGTTTATAAAAAAGGCTTGGAAATTTTTTGCACTTATGTTCCTAGGTGTAACAATGACGGGTATTATTGGATATTCTGTTCTTGCATGGGGTGTTGAAATGCTAGTTCGAGTTCATGACTTACCTAAAAGCTATGCAGGGCAAAATTTCGGTCTATTTAATATCATTTTTGGAATTGGAGGCAGTCTAGGTTTTGGATTGCTTGCAAGCTCCTATATGTCGAAAGGGATAAGTAACGCAAATTTATTAATTGCTCCAATTACACTTTTTTTCTGCTGGTTGTCACTTATTTTATTTTCATTAGCAAGCAGCGCTATTTTCGCACAACTTGGTCTCATAGGACTTATATTTTTTATGTCAGCAGGACCTGGTCTTTATGCATCAGCCGTCCAAAATGCATCGCCAATTAATTTAAGGGCAAGAACAGCTTCTATTTATTATATTAGTGCAAATGTCGTAGGATTTGCATTAGGACCTTTCGCTTTAGGGTTCTTGAATGATAATTTTTTTAATTATGAGGATGGTATACGTTACTCATTACTAACGTTAGGCATTATAGCTTACCCAATATCAGGTATATGTTTTTGGTATGCTGCAAAATTAATTCTTCCGCTAATTGAAAAAGCTACAAATAAATGAGGTATAGAAATGAAATATAAAAACATTAGATTTGAAATAGATAATAATATTGGAAGAATTATATTAGACAGGCCCGAGTCTGCTAATGCAATTACTATTCCCCTAGTAAAAGAGTTATTGGATGTAGCAATAAAGTGTGAATCTGGGGCTCCTGTTAGGGTTCTAATTCTTCAGGGAGAAGGTTCAGTTTTTTGTGCTGGAGGCGATCTAAAGTTTATGACAGAACAAGATAATCTAAGAGAGGCTATTTCTGAGATGATAGGTATTCTTCATGTAGCTCTTACAAAATTAGATCATTTAGATACGCCCTTAATTGGCGGAATAACTGGAACTGCAGCTGGTGCTGGGCTTTCTCTTGTTTCAGCTTGTGATATGGCTATTGCAGGAAAAGGAGTGAAATTTACTTCTGCATATACTGCGGCCGGACTTACTCCTGATGGAAGTTCAACTTTTCATTTACCAAGATCTATCGGCAAAAAGAGGACAATGGAACTTATGCTAACAAACCGAGTTTTATCAGCAGAAGAGGCCTTAGATTGGGGCCTAATTAACTCAGTTGTTAATGATGAAGATGTTATAAATGAGACAAACAAATTAGCAGAAAAAATTGCTAGAGGGCCAACGAAAGCTTTTGGTGGAGTGAAGGAAATGATAAGACAGAGTTTTTCTAATGGACTTGAAACACAAATGGAGCTGGAGTCACAAATCTTTTCAGATCAATTAAAGGGGGAGGATGGCCCAGAAGGAATTGAAGCCTTTACCTCAAAAAGAAAACCAGACTTTAAGGGAAGATAATAAATGACTGGAATATCAGATATAGAGTTAGAAAAGAAATCAATAGAAGTCCTTGGAAAAAATATGGCTTATGTTGAAAGGGGAGAAGGTAGCCCTATCATTTTCCAACATGGGAACCCTACCTCATCATATCTTTGGAGAAATATTATTCCTTATTTAGAAGATCAGGGACGATGTATAGCTATTGATCTAATTGGTATGGGTGATAGTGATAAACTTGATGATGAAGGTGAGAATACTTATTCATACCATGTACAAAAAAAATATTTTAATGCCTGCCTTAATGAATTAGAAATAAAAAATGATATTACATTTGTTATTCATGACTGGGGTTCAGCACTAGGCTTTAATTGGGCTTATGAAAATCAAAATAGCATCAAAGGTATTTGCTATATGGAAGGAATAGTCAAAACCATCTCATGGGGGGATTGGCCTAAAGATGCAAAGTCTATTTTTCAGGGGTTTAGGTCTGATGCTGGTGAAGACTTAATTTTAAAAAAGAATTTGTTTGTTGAGGCAGTCTTGCCTGGAGCTGTTATTAGAGATTTAAGTGAAACGGAAATGAACGTATACAGAAGGCCTTTTTTGAAAGAGATAGAAAGAAGACCTACGCTCGATTGGCCAAGACAAATACCAATTGAGCATGAGCCACTAGAAGTTTATAGGATTGTTGAAGACTATTCATCGTGGATGTCTATTAACAATATTCCTAAATTATTCATAAATGCTGACCCTGGTTCAATTCTATTAGGAAAACAAAGAGAATTTTGTCGAAAGTGGAAAAATCAGGAAGAAATCACTGTAAAAGGCTCTCATTTTATTCAAGAAGATTCTCCTCACGATATTGGCAAAGCAATATCAAGTTGGTATCAAAAAATCTAAATTATCGATATGACATTTAAAAAAAAATATCACAATTGGGGTGAGGGAAAAGTATCTTATATAGAATGGGATAAAGATTCATCAATGCCCGGCTTACAATTCTGTCATGCGACAGGTTTTAATGCGTTAACATATAAAAAACTTTTGGAGCCACTTGCAAATTCATTTCACATACGAGCAGAAGATGCTAGAGGGCATGGATTCACTGAAATTAGTGCAGTTCCAACTACAATTTATGATTGGAAAATTTATCGTGATGATTTAATTCTTTCTGTTGAATCTTTTGTAGAAAAAAAAGGTGAAGCGGTAATTCTTGGAGGTCACTCTATGGGGGGTGCGTCCGTTATGCAGGTGGCAGCAGAGAGGCCGGACCTAGTTTCAGGAATAGTTTTGGTTGAACCTGTTTTAATATCAGAACTAAGCCTTAATATTTTAAAATTAGCTAGAAAATTTCCTGCTACTAAATTCATCCCAATGATTAAAGAAATGACCTCTAGATCTGACAGTACTTTAAAAAGAAGGGTTGAGTTTCCTAATAAAGAAATGATTCTTAAATCATATAAGGGGAGAGGTGCTTTTTCTACTTGGAATAAAGGGTTTTTAGAAGATTACATTCAAGGCGGCACAAAGAGCTACAAAGATAAAATAAAGTTAACATGTGATCCAAAATGGGAGGCTGCAACTTTTGCTTCCTGGAAGCATAATGCAATGAGCTCAATAAAAAAAATATCATGCCCAATAGTCCTTTTGCAGGGTGAGGTTGGTTCCACCACAAGAGATATAGGGGCTAAGCTTTTAAAAAAGAAGGATCCTGAGGGTGTATTTAAAGTTATAAAAAACTCTTCTCATTTTCTTCCTATGGAATTTCCAGAGATTATTCAGGAAGAAGTAATTAATTTAAACTCAAGAATTAAGTCTTCCCTATAAAGAAAAATCAAAAAAAAATTTTTAATTTTAGTTTCTTAGGATAAGGTAAAACCAGAGGGAAATTATGAATGAGGAAAATAACACTGTAAATGTGTTAGGAAATAATGAGGTTTCCAATAAACTAGATACATCAGAAAATCAGAAAATTGAAAACAATATAAATATTATTGAAGATCAAAATGTTAATATTAATATTATTTCTCAATCTGATTTGTCAGAAAAACTAAGCCCATCTTTAAGCATAATAGACAGAGGGCAAGAAAATGAAATTTCAAGTAACGTTGATTATATTGGTGCCTTACAAGGATTTATAGTTCTTATCCTTATATGCATGGTCGCAATTGGCTTGTCAGAGATATTTAAAAGAAATTAACTTTTCAAAATACATTTACCATTATTAATAACCATTACATTCCTTTCTTTTACCCAAGATCTAAACGATATTTCCTTTCCATCTACCCAAATTTCAGTAGATATTTTTTCTCCAGGAAAAACAGGTGATGAAAACCGAACATTGAATTCTGTAATTAATGAACTATCATAATTACAAACTTCTTTAATTATAGACCTACAAGCTGTCCCATAGGTGCACAGACCATGTAAAATTGGTGCTGGAAAACCAGCAGCTTCAGCAACATCCAGATCCGCATGAAGAGGATTCCTATCACCTGAAAGTCTGTACAAAAGTGCTTGATCGGGACTAGTATCGAGTTCGCTAATAATATCTGGATCTCTTTCTGGAATTTGGTGAGGTACGGGAGATCCATCTTTTGGTCCACCAAAACCGCCATCACCTCTAGCGAATGTTGTCCCGCCAAGTGTACAAAGGAGATTCCCGGTTTGTTTTTCCTTAATATCCACTTCAGTTACTAAAAGGGCTCCTTTATCAGATCCCTTATCAATAACATTAGTCACTCTTGAATCTACGAGTATTTCTGCTGCGACAGGAAGGGGTTCGTAAATTTTCAACCGCTGCTCTCCGTGAACAACCATTAAGTAATTTATACCGCTATCGCGCATATGTCCTGCACCCCAAGCTATAACAGTTGCCATTGAAGGAATTGTTTTTAAATTTTTTTCATAAACAAAATCAAGCTCATCTCTATTTAATGGGTTTTTTCCAAATCCTACCCCCAGAGCATAGAGCATTGTATCATTATCGGTATAAGAGTACTCGACATCCTTACTTTTTAAAGACATAATTTTTTCATAATCAATAGCCATAATTTTCTCCTAAAAAAATATACAAAAACATGCTAACTAATAAGTATCAAGGTAGAATTTTTAAATTTTAATAGAAGAGGAGAAATTTATGAGCACTTCATTAACAGAGAAAGAGTTTGAATGTTTTAAAATAGATATTAAGGATAAAATTGCACATATTATTTTAAATAGACCAGAGAAGATGAATAGCCTACCCCCTTCATTTTGGTCAGATCTTCCTCATATTATTAATGAAATTGATCAAGATGCCTTAGCTAGAGTTATTGTTATATCTTCTACAGGTAAGCACTTTAGTGCGGGAATGGACTTATCAGTTTTTGGTGATGCAGATTCAGCTCAAAAAAAGGAAAAATCCAAACGAGATTCAGGGAGGCAAAAAGGTAGTTTTTATAAAAATCTTCTTAAATTACAGGAGACTTTTAATTGTATAGACAACTCAAGGATACCAGTCTTAATGGCAATCCAGGGAGGATGCATTGGGGGGGCCGTTGATTTTGCTTCTGCTTGTGATATGCGATATTGTACTCAAGATGCTTTTTTCTGTATTCAAGAAATTAATATAGGTATGACGGCAGATGTTGGAACATTTCCAAGACTGCCCTACCTTCTTCCAATCGGAGTAGTTAAAGAGCTAGCATTTACCGGCAGGAGGCTTCTATCTAAGGAGGCAAAGGAAATAGGGCTTGTTAATAATATTTTTTCATCTCAAGAAGAAATGTTAAAAGAAGTAATGTTGATCGCAAAAGAAATTTCTAAAAAATCCCCTTTAGCTATATGGGGATCTAAAGAAGCTATTAATTATACTAGAGGAAGAACAATAGAGGAAGGCCTTAACCAAATAGCATTATGGCAGAGTGGAATGTATAATCCTCAGGTTGATATGATGGAAGCGCTAGGTTCTCAAATAGAAAATAAGGAACCTCAATTTGAAGACCTCTATCCATTAAAGAAAGATTTTGGACTTTAATCCTAGAATAATTTTCTTATAGAAAATAATAAATTTGAATCAAGGTTCTTTCTTTTAATATGCTCACTATCCTTAATTAAAGTAAGGGATAGTGAAGTCTTCATATAATCTTTTTGATATGACCATGAAGATTCAAAAAGGAATTCTCTTCCTGATGGTAATATAGGAATCTTGATTTCATTAAAATTAATTTGACCAGAAGGATTCCTTCCCACCGGAAAATTAAAAACTACATGCGCTTTTTCTATTCTAGGGTCTTGCTTGATTCGAAAAGATAAGACATCATTTCTAAGAAAAAAATGTTCTTTGAAAATTCCTATATCAAAGTTACTTTCCAAGACTCCTGAAATCTCACTTATAAATTTATTTGAACTTATATCCCTTAGCCTTGCAAAACCGATGGTACCTATAAAATTCCAATTATTTTCTAAATTTGCTTCTAAATTAAATGCTGAATAAAAACTCCTAGCACCACCAAATCCATCAAATACTCCACCAAATTTATTATCAAAAAATCCATTATCTTGCTTCATGAAACCAAATATAAAATTTCTTTTAAAATTTAATATTGTCTTATTAGTAATACTAAGCAAAACCCCTTTACTTTTACCTTCGTGTTGTAATAAAAAAGAAGGCCTTAAGAACCAATCATCGTTTCTTCGTGATCCAGAAAAAAAGTTGGCTTGAAGGACTGTAGATTCAAAGTTTTGAGAAATTCCCAAACTATAGCCCTCTTCAGAAGCTTTAGTCCAAGGGATAACGAATGCCTCATTGTCATTGAAAGCTTTATCTACTAACTTACGAGACTTATTGTCTAAAAATATATTAGAAGGGTTAATTCCATAAGATAAGGAATACTTATTATTATCATAACTATAGGCTAATTTTGCATTATGAAGTCTGTACCCAAAAATACCCTCCGAACTTAAAATAGACTGCCAGGAAGATTTTGTTATCAAACCGTTAATGGAGGAGTTATATATTTTTTCATTGAAATTAAATACTTTCTTATGAGTTCTTGATAATGGAATTTTTGATCCCACAAAATTATTAGCTTTAACAATGAAAGGTGCACCAAAAGCATCAAAAATAGAAATCCTTTTATCTGCCAAGGAGAGCTCGAGGCCATCACCAAAAGATTTTCCAATTAATATATTGGACCGGTTAACGGAAACTTTATCACCATATATTGTTGAACCAGAATAAAATAGGGGTAGCCCAATTGGTGAAGAGGCAGCCCCTAAGTCAAGTAAGCCTTGCCCATATACATCTTGGTCTGAATACTTACCAGTCTTATTTGCAGAATCAAGCAGTCTTTTTAAAATTTCTGAATTAGATAGATTGCCTTCAAATAACTCAAATAGAACCGCAAGAGCACCTGTCACATGCGGAGCAGAAAAAGACGTTCCAGATCCAAGTAAGTATGCCTCTTTTGGATTACTCTCTAAATAATCTAATACACCTTGATTAAAGCCATCTTTATCTTTTGATGTTAATGAAGCAAAAAGATTGTTTGGTATTGCGAGAGGAACCTTTACCCCTGGGGCTGCAATACAAAATTCTTTTGCAACACCACATCTATTTGAAAAATTAGCAATATCTCCATCAGAATCAACTGCAACTACGGCGACATTATTTGTCTTAAGCGCAGGGAAATAATAAGCGAGGCCTGCTAGCAAGCCAGGATTATATGCATCAACGCTTTCGCCTGTAGTATTTATAATCCCATTATAATTCCCAGCAGACCAGACAAATATTGTGTCCTTTTCGTCTCCAAGGGTTCTAATAAATTTAGGGAATGTCTCCTCAAGTATTTCTTTCGAGAAATCAGTTATTTGACCTGTAAAGCCAAAGCTATTATTTACAACACTAACTTTTGAAGATAGTTCTTTGTAAAATAATGCCTCCCTTGTATCGTAAGCCTCCCAACTGAATTTCTCAATAGCTAAAGGTTGATACTCACCATCTGAAGGTGCAGATCCCAGCTCTATAGAAATAAATAAAATTTGTGAATCAAAGGCTACCCCATGCATATTGCCTTCAATAAGCTCACTATCTTTTCGAGCAGCTATAATTGACGAGGTTGCGGTTCCATGAAATTTTTGGAGTGGTGTTGGCTCTCTATTGCCGCTGTAAGTTAGAACACTTTCAGGATGCAATATATCTGATTTAAGAAACTCATGATGGCTCCAATCCAACGCTTCATCAACAACCCCTATTATAATTCCTTTTCCACTAGCACCTAAAGAATAAGCGCTGGATGCATTAATTGAGCCTAGACCCCATTGACTAAGGTACTCTGGAGTTTCAAAATTTTCTTTTGGGATATAAAGTTCACTATTAATACCCTTATCCTCTAAGCTTGAATTGGGCATTGGAAGACCTGAAATAGAAGAAGGAGTCCCTCCACCTCCACAACTGGATAAAAAAAGCAAAAAGAAAGGAATAATAAATCTTCGATTATTGAAATTAATTTTCATATTTAATTACCCTTCGTCCAAATCGCTGACGAATAAGTAATAATTTTATTATTCGCTAATATAGATGTTTTTAAAAATAATGTGTCCTTACTCTTTTTTTCAACATCAGTGATTGTTTCTAGGTCACCCAAAATATAATCCTTATCTAGCACAATCAAATCAATATTAATTGATAAAAGCCTCGTGTTTCCAAAAAATTCTTCCTTGGCAATTTTCTCCATACTTTTTATGATTGAATTATAATAGCTTTGGTATTCAAGATAGTTTGACAAAAAAACTCCTTATACTTATGACTTAATTTAGTTTTTAAAAATAGAAAAGAAATTTTATAAAAATAATATTGTTTTTAGGAAATAATTAATCTTCAATATCTTATTTTTAGTTTAAACTTTTAAGTATCTTAGGAAATTTAGTCAGGAGAGTATAATGACAAAAGAAGCAGTGATAGTTTCAACAGCAAGAACCGGGTTAGCGAAATCAGGCCGAGGAGGGTTTAATATAACTCATGGTGCTGCAATGGCTGGGCATGCAGTAAAACATTCAATCGAAAGAGCTAAGCTAGATCCTAATGAAATTGAGGACGTTATAATGGGATGTGGAACACCAGAGGGCGCTACAGGTCAAAATGTTGGCAGATTAGCTGCAATTTGGGCTGGATGCCCTGTGACAACATCGGGTGTTACTGTAAACAGATTTTGTTCTTCCGGGCTTCAAACTATTGCCATGGCTGCAGGAAGAGTTCTAAATGAAGGAGCCCAGGCTGTAGTGGGTGCTGGGGTTGAGTCAATTTCCTTAGTTCCAATGCAAGGAATTAATTTTAATAACATAACAGAAGAAAAGCTTATGGAATCACATCCGGCACTTTGGATGCCCATGATTGAGACTGCTGATATTGTTGCTAGTAGATATAATATTTCTCGCGAAAATCAGGACGAATATTCTCTACAAAGCCAGCAAAGAACAGCTGCCGCTCAAAAGGCTGGTTTATTTGATGATGAAATCGTTCCTATGGAAACTAAAATGAAAGTAGTTAACAAAGAAACTGGCGAAGAAAGTATACAAGACTATGTTGTCGACAGAGATGAATGCAATAGACCGTCAACAACTCTTGAAGGCTTATCTCAGTTAAAGCCTATCAGAGGTGAAGAGCATTTCATTACTGCAGGAAACGCATCTCAACTATCAGATGGGGCAGCCTCTGTTGTTGTAATGGATTCTAAGCTGGCTGAACAAAAGGGTTTAGAACCCCTTGGTGCGTTTAGAGGTTTTGCTGTAGCTGGTTGCGAGCCTGATGAGATGGGTATAGGCCCAGTATATGCAATTCCCAGGTTGCTTGAAAGAAATAATCTCACTGTAGATGATATTGACCTGTGGGAACTAAACGAAGCTTTTGCAAGTCAGGCTTTATATTGCAGAGATAAACTAAATATCGACAATGAGAAACTAAATGTTAATGGTGGCTCAATCTCTATAGGGCATCCCTTCGGTATGACTGGCGCTAGATTGGTAGGGCATATTCTTCTCGAAGGGCAAAGAAGAAAAGCGAAAAATGTTGTTGTAACAATGTGTATAGGTGGCGGAATGGGAGCAGCTGGTCTATTTGAAGTTTTTTAATTTAAGGCTCTTTAGACGCTTGAATTACAAGCTTACCATTATTTTCTCCGGAAAATAATTTGTTCACTGCTGTTGGAGCATTTTCAATGCCCTCAACTACATCAACCTTGTATTTTATCTTTCCTTCGGCAATCCATTTTCCAAGTGCTTCAAGAGACTCACCAAATTGTTCCGCGTAATCGGAAACAAGAAAACCTGTAACAGTCAAGGTTTTCATTAATATGTTTCTATACATCTTAGGTCCTGTAGATGACCAATCATTATACATTGATATCAATCCACAAACAGGGATTCTTCCAAACTTATTCATGAGAGTTAGTGCTGCATCAAGAGTTTCTCCGCCAACATTATCAAAATAAATATCAATACCATCAGGGCAACTATTCTTTAAAGATTCTAAAATATTTTCTTTTTTATAATTAATAACATGATCAACACCTAAATCGTCCTTTAGCCATTTACATTTTTCATCTGACCCTGCTATCCCCACTACTTTGCAACCTTTTATTTTGGCAATCTGACAAACAATTGAGCCGACAGCTCCCGCTGCCGCAGAAACTACAACTGTTTCACCTTCCTTAGGTTTACCAATATCCAAAAACCCAAAATATGCAGTTGGACCTGTAAAACCAAGAACAGATATGAAAGCTGTTAGGGGTAATCCTGTATCTTTAGGAATCTTAATAATATCTGATGCCGGCATTACAAAATATTCTTGCCATCCACCATGCATACCACCTTGAACAATTTCTCCAATACTCACACCTGCAACTTTTGATTCTTCAACTACTGCCAAAGAACCACCAGCTCTCATAATATCACCTATCTCAACAGGCTCCATATATTGATCAACATCTGACATCCATATTCGATTTGTTGGGTCTAGAGAAAAATAAATTGTCCTAACAAGAACCTCGTTATCATTGATTTCTGGTATTATATCATCGACGAGCTCAAGATCTGTTGTCTCTATCTCACCAGATGGTCTTTGCTTAAGGCGCCAAGATTTAAATGATCGATTTGTATTATCCATTTTGATACCTCAATTGAAAATAACTTATGTTTAGAAAAATTTAATTTCGAGTGTTTTAAGCTAAAAGTCAAAAAAAACAAAAAAAAAAATCACTTTTTTGTTTTTTCGTTATTGACCTCTGTGACGAACAGGCTACTATATTTAGTGTTAAGAAACGTTTCATATTCTATTTGTAGTAGTTAAGTACTGTAAATAGGACGTCAAAATCTAAAGTATGTTTCGTTCTAAACGTTATTTTAAATTGCCGTTATAAGCAATAATGCAACACATCAGTTGTAGGGAGTGTCTGACTCTCTGTAAAACAGATAAATTATAGGGGTATCGGGGATACTGTAAGGGATATATAAATGCTTATGAATAAACCAAAAAAACAAATTAAAAGTAACGCAGATAAAAAGAGGACTCCAACTCCTGTTATTTCTGGTTATACTGAAGATGAAATGGAAGAAATATACTCATTCGCACAATCAAAAATTGGAGAAAAGCCATCGTTAGAGCTTGCTGATGAACCACGAATGGATTTTCGGATTGGTGACAGAGCAGTTCAACATACCGACAAAGGCAAAAGAGTTAAAATAGATCCATCAAGGGATTCACTCCTAACAGACTTTGGAAGAGAAACACTTGAAGATAGATATCTATTACCAGGTGAAACATTCCAAGACCTCTTTGCGCGAGTAGCGTCTTTTTATGGCGACGATCATGAGCATTCACAGCGACTATATGATTATATGTCAAAATTATGGTTTATGCCTTCAACACCTGTTCTCTCTAACGGAGGGACGGGTCGCGGCCTACCAATATCTTGCTTCTTAAATGAAGCAAATGATAGCTTGGGAGGAATAGTTGATCTTTGGACTGAAAACGTTTGGTTGGCATCTAAAGGTGGTGGCATTGGATCTTATTGGGGAAATTTAAGATCTATCGGTGAACCGATAGGTGGAGTCGGAAAGACAAGTGGTATTGTTCCCTTTATTAGAGTAATGGACTCCCTAACCCTTGCCATTAGTCAAGGCTCATTAAGAAGAGGGTCAGCAGCAGTATACCTACCAATAGATCATCCAGAAATAGAAGAGTTTATTGAAATAAGAAGGCCAACAGGTGGAGATCCAAATCGTAAAGCTCTAAACCTGCATCACGGAATACAGATTACAGATGCTTTTATGAGGGCTGTAGAAGAGAATGCTGATTGGGATTTAAGAAGTCCTCATGACCAGTCAGTTCAAAAAACTGTGTCAGCTAGATCACTGTGGATAAGAATGCTAACAGCTAGAATAGAAACTGGAGAACCATATCTCGTTTATAAGGATACTGTAAATAATCTAAGACCTGAACACCAAAAATTAGCTGGTCTAGAAATAAAAACATCAAATCTTTGTAGTGAGATAACTCTACCGACAGGTATCGATCACCATGGAGAAAATAGAACTGCAGTATGTTGCTTGTCATCAGTAAATCTAGAAAACTTTTTTGAATGGGAAAATGATAAAGATTTTATCCCTGATATTATGCGTTTTTTAGACAACGTTCTTCAAGATTTTATTGATAACGCGCCAGATACAATGAAAAGTGCTGCATATGCCGCAATGCGTGAACGGTCTGTTGGGTTAGGAGTCATGGGGTTACACTCATTTTTTCAAGCTAATAATGTTCCTTGGGAAAGTGCCGTTGCTAAATCTTGGAATAAAAAAATGTTCAGTCACATAAAAGCTCAGGCTGATAAAGCCTCTGTGGATTTAGCAAAAGAAAAGGGTGCGTGTCCTGATGCTGAAGAATATGGAATAATGGAACGGTTCTCAAATAAAACTGCAGTTGCACCAACAGCCTCTATTTCAATAATATGCGGAGGTTCAAGCCCTGGTATCGAACCTATTGCTGCAAATGTTTTTGCGCACAAAACCCTATCAGGAACATTTACAGTTAGAAACAGACATCTAAAAATAATGTTAAAGGAAAAAAACCAAGATAATGATGAGGTCTGGCTATCGGTTCTATCAAATCGCGGATCAGTCCAGCATCTTGATTTTTTATCTCAGCATGAAAAAGATGTGTACAAGACTGCATTTGAGATTGATCAACGCTGGCTAATTGATTTAGCTGGAGATAGATCAGAAATGATTGATCAGGCTCAATCATTAAATGTATTTTTACCTGCTGATAGTGATAAAGCATACCTGCATGAAGTTCATTATTCTGCATGGAAAAAAGGTGTAAAAAGCTTATACTATTGTCGATCACTATCTCTGCAAAGAGCTGAAAATTCTTCAAATCAACCAAATAAAATTGAAGTTAAAACCTTGGATGACGTTGCAGCCGAATCTAACCCAAATGACTACGACGAATGTCTAGCATGCCAGTAAGGAAATAAATATGTCACTTCTTAAAGAAAGATTAGTATACAAACCATTTAAATATCCATGGGCTTATGAGGCTTGGCTAAAACAACAGAGAATTCATTGGCTTCCTGAAGAAGTTCCTTTGGCTGAAGATGTCAAAGATTGGGAAAAAAATCTAACACCACCTGAAAAAAATCTTTTAACTCAAATCTTTCGTTTTTTTGTTCAGGCTGATGTTGAGGTTAATAATTGCTATATGAAGCATTACTCAAGAGTGTTCAAGCCGACTGAAGTTCAAATGATGTTGGGAGCATTTTCTAATACTGAGACTATTCATATTGCCGCATACAGTCATTTATTAGATACCATTGGAATGGCAGAAGTTGAATATAGTGCATTTCTTGAATATGAAGCTATGAAAAATAAGTTTGATTATATGAGACTATGGGGCGTAGATTCTAAAGAAGATATAGCTAAAACCCTTGCTGTCTTTGGTGCATTTACAGAGGGTCTTCAATTATTTGCCTCTTTTGCAGTTTTAATGAACTTCCCAAGACAAAATAGAATGAAGGGAATGGGGCAAATAGTAACTTGGTCCGTAAGGGATGAGACACTTCATACTGAATCTGCAATTAAATTATTCAAAACATTTATTGAAGAAAACCCTGAAGTTTGGAATGATAAAGTTAAGGCTGAGATAACCAATGCTTGCTCAACAGTAATTGAGCATGAGGATGCTTTCATAGATCTAGCATTTGAACTAGGCGGTGTAAAAGGTATGGAGGCCGATGAAGTTAAGCAATATATAAGATATATTGCTGATAGAAGACTTTCACAGCTTGGCCTTCCTCATCTTTATAATGTTGAAAAAAATCCTCTACCTTGGATGGATGAAATGTTAAATGCAGTCGAGCACACAAACTTCTTTGAAGGAAGATCGACTGAGTATTCAAGAGCTGCTACTAAAGGTAGCTGGTCAGAAACATTTGATGCTGCATTTGGAGCTGAAGCTTAATTTAGTGAGATCGCTTTCCATCAAAAACACAAACAAAGTATAATTCATCAATGCTTGTGTTTGAAACTTTATGATGAACACCATCTTCGATTAAAACAATATCGCCCTTTGTAACAGAAAATGTATTTTCTTTCTTATCTGGATAGGTGAGAATCATTTCGCCTGACCCTCTTACAAAAATATAGATTTCCTCTTGGCCACTGTGCTTATGACCACTAGTGGCGTGGCCAGGATTGAGATTAGTACTACTCAATACTAAATTCTGTAGAGAATTATTATCAATAACTTGATATCTTTCATCTTCTTTGGCTAATAGACCGCCTACATCAAAATTGCCTGAAAGCTTCATTTAATCTCCGATAAAGTAATAAAAATAAAATTTAATTAAATCTTAACTAAAGTTTTACCTATATTTTCGCCTGTAAAAATCTTTTTATATGCAACAAGTACATTTTCCAAGCCTTCTGTCACATCAGCCTTAAACTTTAGAGACCCATCCTTGTACCACTCCGATAGTAAAGCTTCAATTCTAGGGCCATCCTCAAGAAAATCAGGGCAGAAAAAACCTGTTATAGTTGCCCTTTTCATTAAGAGCTGGTCAAAATTATCAGGTCCTGGAAGACGAGCACCTTTTTCATTATATTGAGCTAATAGACCACTTAATGGAATTCTTGCATTTAACGCAAGATTTGCCATAACAGTATTAAGTACATCTCCGGCTACATTATCAAAATAAATATCGATACCATCGGGGCAATGCTTTTTTAAGGCAGAATCAAGATTCTCTTCCTTGTAATTAATAGCAACGTCAAAACCTAAATCATCTACAAGCCAATCACATTTTTCTTGACTACCTGCCAAGCCAATAACCCTACAGCCGGCTTTTTTTGCTATTTGTCCTGCTAGTGAACCAGTTGCTCCTGCAGCTGCAGAAACAAGAAAATTTTCACCTGGCTTTGGTTTTCCAACCTCCATAACACCAACATATGCAGTCCAACCATTTAAACCTAATGCTGATAAATAAGCCTCTTCACGATCAAGACCCTCCTCTAGCACGAGAAAAGAATCAGAATCAACATTTGCATAATCTGCCCACTCGCCAAATCCCCTAACTAAATCACCCTCTTTAAAGTTAGGGTTTGAAGATTTTGAAACTTCAGCAAGACAAACGCCAACCATTGAAGCACCTAATTCAATAGGAGGTTGATAGGAATCCTGTCGATCACTCATCCACATTCTCGTTCCCGCATCCATAGAAATAATCTTTAATCTTATTTGAATTTGTCCATTAATAGGGTCTGACAAATCTTCATCAACTAATGAAAGTGCGCTCTCAAAATTTGTACCTTCAGGACGCCCAATAAGCTTCCATACTTTTCTCTTCATTTTTTTACCCCTTAGCTAGTAATCAATATCTATTGGTTTTTCTCCCTTAAAATATCGATCTTGAATTTCTCGCATTTTATTTATTGCATTATCTGAAGAAACAATCGACTGAAATATTTCTTGCTCATTTCTAAGAGATTCTCCTAGTGGTATGTCCATACTATCTTTTAATATCCGCTTTAGAGATATAAGTGCGTCCTTGGGTTTTCTCGATAATTCATTAGCCCAGTTTATACAATACTCCAAAGAAGTGCCATTGCTAACAACCTCATTAATAGATCCCAAATTATACATTTTTTCAGCAGTAAACTCTTTGCCGCCAAAGATAAGTTCTGCAGTATGTGTTGCTCCAATTAACTTTGCAACTCTGCTAGTCCCGCCTAGCCCAGTAGTTAAGTTAAGGTCAACCTCAGGTTGAGAAAAGCTTGCCTTTTCTTCAGCAACTCTAAGATCGCAGGCCCAACCTATTTCCGCACCTCCACCTGAAGATCTTCCATTTATAGCAGCGATAGATATAATATCAGGATGAGTAAGATGGTTTAATAATTTAAACCAAGCAACACCAGGGGCTGATGATTGACGACCCTCGTAAGGTGCTAAAATATCTTGAAGCCAAGCATGTTCATACCAATGATCCTTAAGCCCAGAAGCCAAAATAAAAATATTTGAACCACTATTTCTGGATATTTCTATTTCATTTGCAATATCTTCTACAGCACTCCATGTCATGTTATTGTTAACATCTTTATTTGTCATAGTTATGACAACCACACCTGTTGCCAGCACTTCTTTGCTAATAATTTTTTCCATAAACTCTCCTTTGTAAATTTTATCATGAAATAAAAAAAAAGCCACCTAACTCAAGTTGGTGGCTTAGTTCTTACAATACTTTAAATTTGTTATGCTTTATCTAAGGCCTGAGATAAATCAGCTAAAATATCATCAATATGCTCAATACCAACTGATAGACGAACATACCCAGGAGTAACACCTGATGCTATTTGTTGTTCTTCTGATAGTTGACTATGAGTAGTACTTGATGGATGAATGGCTAAACTTCTAGCATCACCAATATTTGCAACATGATATAGAAGCTCTAAGGAATCAATAAACTTCTTGCCTGATTCAACGCCACCGGATAGTTCAAATCCGACTAAGCCACTAAATCCACCCTTAAGATATTCATCAGCCCTTCTTCTTACTTCTCCAGACTGAAGGCTAGGATATATTACCTTGCTTACCTTTTCGTGTTTTTCTAAAAACTCTGAAACGCTTTGTGCATTTCTTGAATGCTCTCTAATTCTCAAAGGTAATGTTTCCAAACCTTGAATAAATTGAAAGGCACTCATGGGACTCATAGCTCCACCAAGATCACGCAATATTGTAGTTCTAGCCTTAAGTATATAGGCAATTGGCCCTAATGGTGCTGCAGCAACTGTAAAGATTGCGCCGTGATAAGATGGATCAGGGTTATTTAAAGATGGTTGTCTATCACCAGCTCCAGCCCAATCAAAATTACCTCCATCAACGATTAAACCGCCAATGGATGTTCCGTGACCACCAATATATTTAGTAGAGGAATATACAATAACTGCTGCCCCATGATCAAATGGTCTACATAAAACTGGTGCAGCTGTATTATCAACAATTAGAGGTATACCAAATTTTCTACCTATATCTGAAACTTCCTTAATTGGAAAAACTTCAAGCTTTGGGTTTGGTAACGTTTCAGCAAAATATGCACGCGTTTTGTCGTCAGTTGCCTCTGCAAATGCATTTGGATCTTTTGGATCGACAAAACGAACTTCAATACCCATATCCTTGAATGTGTTATTCAATAAATTCCAAGTTCCACCATAAAGATCAGTGGAAGAAACAATATTATCACCAGCTTTAGCTAGGTTTTGAAGGGCATACGCTGTTGCAGTTTGACCAGATGCTACTGCTAATGCTGCAGCGCCTCCCTCAAGAGCTGCAATTCTTTGCTCTAATACATCGCAAGTAGGATTCATTATCCTTGAATAAATATTACCTAATTCTGAAAGAGCAAAAAGACTAGAGGCATGCTCAGTAGAATCAAATTGATAACTTGTTGTTTGGTGAATTGGAACAGCAACTGAGTTAGTTGTTGGATCGGAGCGCCATCCAGCATGAAGCGCAATTGTTTCTGGATTTTTACTTTCTGTAGTCATTTTTATCTCCTTTTTTACTGAGAGATAAAAAAACCCGGATTAATCCGGGTATCCCCCAGTCTCTTTTAGCGATTTTTTTTACGTGGTCGCAAGCCGACTGGCTCAAATCACCACGCCCTTTTTCAAGGAATTTAAATTTTACATTTATTAAATGCCAAAGTCTACTAATTTTTATTAAGATCCTTCAGGGCTGAATAAACAAGTGTCTGTGCCTGGGCCCTTATTGGGTATCGACCTGAAGGAATTAACTGCGTGAGAACAATAGCAAAAAAATTCTCTTTGGGGTCAACCCAAAAGAAAGTACTAGCCATGCCACCCCATGAGACAGAACCCTCTGAAGCTGAGCTAAGAGATTTAACTGAGTCAATTAAGGGTGAAAATCCAAGACCGAAACCAGCACCGTCATAACTCACCTCTGAAAAACTCTCATCACCCATATCCCTCATTGTCTGATTATTTGGAAGATGATTTCTTCTCATATAATCAACGGTTATGGGACTAAGTATTTGTTGCCCCAAAAATGATCCATTGTTGAGTAACATTTGACAAAAATTTGCATAGTCTGCGAGTGTTGAACAAAGCCCACCCCCTCCAGATAAAAAATTTCTCGGTTTTGAGTAAACATCTTCACCGCCCTTAAAGCAGCGTTTTAACTTATTACCCGTTTTAGAAACAAGCTCTTGATAACAATCAACAAATCTTTCATGTTTTTCTTCAGGAACAAAAAAATCAGTATCAACCATATTTAGTGGATTAAAAATATACTTTTTAAGAAAATTATCGAATGTATCACCTGAAATAACCTCAATAATGCGACCTAAGATATCAATTGAAATTGAATAATGCCATTTAGCACCGGGGTCAAATAGCAATGGCAATGAAGATGCTGTATGTGAGAATTCCTCAAGGTCCATTTCTTTTTTAGTTTCAGGATTTTTAGCTGAAGCAATACCACTGGTATTATAGAGCTTAATAACCGGATGCCCTGTCATAAATCCATAGGTTAAACCTGATGTATGAGTTAATAAGTCTTTGATAAGCATTGGCTGAGAAGGGGAACGAACTTTATAGTTGTCAATGGTACCTTCATCCCAAACCTTAACATCTTTAAACTCCGGTAGGTATCTCGATACCTCATGTTCTAGACGAAGCAAGCCTTTTTCATAAAGCATCATTATTGCTACGGAGGTTATAGGCTTAGTCATTGAATAAAATCGATAGATAGAGTTATTTTGGATTGGCTTTTTACTTTCAACGCTTGAATAGCCCTGTGATGAAAGATGGGCAATTTCATTATTTCGAGCAACTAACAAAGTAATATTAGGTAGTTTTCCTTTATCTACATATGAAGAAAAATAGTTGGGTATATATGATAGCTTCTCACTATCAAACCCAAGATCGAACTCTTTTTTTGAACTTTGCTCATAACTATTAATTTTTTTTTGATACATTTTTAATCTAAATTTTCTGTAAAGGATTTGTTTAATCTAATATGCTTTCTTTTAATATCTTTAATACTTTTACAACCAAGTAATTGAAGTGTTCTTTTTACTTCAGAAGCCAAAACATCGATAGCTATTCCTACGCCTTCTTCTCCTTTTGCAGCTAAACCATAGACCCAAGGCCTTCCAATTAAGCAGGCGTCAGCGCCAAGTGCAATAGCCTTAACTATATCAGAACCCCGTCTTATTCCTCCATCAATTAATATCTCAACTCTTCCATTAACTCTCTTGGCAATTTCTGGAAGTACATCCAACGGAGCAGCTGCACTATCTAGTTGGCGCCCACCGTGGTTTGAAATAACAATTGCTGAAGCACCAATCTCTATAGCCTTTTCTGCATCTTCGGGAGTCATAAGGCCTTTAATAGCAAATGGTCCTCCCCACATAGATGCAATCTCTTTTGCCTCCTCCCATGTAACAGTCGGGTCAAATTGTTGATTCATATAGGTCATAATATTACTTAGTTTTTGTTTTTTTCCTGTAAACCGCTCCTTAACATTAGCAAAGGATATTTTTGGACCAAAAATAAAATTCCACCACCAATGAGGGTGAAAGGCAGCATCAATTATTGATGCCAAAGTTAATTGAGGTGGAACAGTCATACCACTCCTAAGATCTCTTTCTCTTTTTCCACCAACAGGAACATCAACCGTTAACATTATTGCTTTATAATTACTTGCTTTACAACGTTTTATAAAATCATGACTTATTTCTCTATTCTTCCATACATACATCTGGAACCAAACCGATCCATTTGATGATTCTGCATAATCTTCGATATTTGTACTTGCAATTGACGATAGAGTTGAAGGAAAGTTTCTTTTTGAGGCTGCTCTAGCTACCGCTGGCTCTCCTGCGTGATGAAAAAGATATGAAATTGCTGTTGGTCCTAAAGCAAAAGGATAAGGCATATCTGTTTCTAGAACTTTAGTATGAGTGTCAACTTCAGATACATCAATAAGAACATCGGGAATAAATTTCCATTTTTGAAATGCACTTCGATTATTTTCCTTAGTGCTTTCATCCTCTGCGGCTCCATCTGCATAGTCAAAAACAGCTTGAGGTACTCTTTTTTTTGCTAAAAGCCTTAAATCATCGATATTGTAATATTTAGCCAACTTATTTCCGTTATTAAATTTATGTATTAAATATTTATATCTAAAACTACTTTTATAGAACCTGATTTTCTATCATCTGCAATCTTGAATGCCTCAACTGCTGAGTCAATGGGGAACCTATGAGTAATTATTTTCGAGGCCATTTCAGGAAAATCAAAAAGCATTTTTGCAGCTATATCTATATCTCTTCCGTTTGGTCCTATCCCATAACATCTTGAAGAATGATAAGAAGCCTCTTTATTAATTGTGCCAAAGCCAGGCAGCTTTATATCATCCCAGGCAACCGCTAAACCAATAATTTTTCCTTGGGGCTTAATAAGTTCTACGGAAGTTTCAAGAGCCTCAGCTGAGCCAACACAATCAACAACTCTATCATATACTCCAGAAGGCTTTTTAACATTACAAAACTCTGCCGCCTCCATCTGATGATCATATCGAGCATGAAGATCTACTTCACAACCCATAGCTTTTGCAGCAAAAACTGCACATTGTCCTATTGAACCACCACCTATAACAGCAACCCTGTGACTTGGTTGAGTTTCAGTTATAACATAGCCATGAACGGCTACAGCAATAGGCTCTATAAGACATGATGTCTTGGTATCAATCTCTTGATTTAACTTAACTATACAATGCTTTGGAACTATAAGTTGTTCTGCCATCCCTCCGTTAGAAGTTAAACCAATCATTTCAAATTTATCATTTGAACATAGATTATAACTCCCAGATGCACATTCAGGGCAATCACCACAATAATCCAAAGGCTCAATTGCCACTAAAGTTCCATCCTCTAAACGACCAGACATTTCATGTCCTGCGATATGAGAAAAATGACCTTTATTTTTTAGTAAATCCATATCAGTTCCACAAATACCACATGAACTAATATTAACTATAATTCCGTCACCGGATGGTTTAGGAACATTAAGAATATTAACCTTCCCTTCTGAATAATTTACTGCTTTCATGAAAATTCCTTTGAAATTTAATACTCACTATTTATTTTTCTTGCAAATCTAATTTGTAAATATAGTCTGCCAAAGATGGATAGTAATAACAATAAAATATATGATTCTATTGTTCTTGGCGCAGGTATCTCAGGAATAGGAATGGCTGTTAACTTACTAAAGGCTAATATTTCATCTTTTTTAGTTTTAGAAAAAAAGAGCTCGGTAGGTGGAACTTGGCGTGACAATACTTACCCTGGATTGTGTTGTGATGTTGCTTCACATTTTTATGCATTCTCATTTGAACTCAACCCTAATTGGTCAAAAAAATATCCCGAACAATATGAGATATTAGACTACCTAGAGATGGTAACTGAAAAATATAAAATTAAACCTCATATAAAATTTAATTCCGAAGTCCTTAAGGCTGAGTTCAATGAAGATGAAAGTTTATGGAATATCTATATCTCAACTGGAGAAATTTATAAAACAAAGACTTTGGTGAGTGGTCTTGGACAATTAAATAAACCTACATCACCTAAATTTCAGGGGTCTGAAGATTTTAAAGGTCCCTCCTTTCATAGTGCAGAGTGGAACCATTCCATTAATTTAAAAGGAAAAAAGGTTGGCGTTATTGGAACAGGGCCAAGTGCGGTAGGGTTTATTCCTAAAATCGCAAAAGAAGTTGACGAATTAATTATTTTTCAAAGAACTCCAAACTGGATTCTACCTAAGCCTGATCGTAAATTTAGTAAGATAGAAAAATGGCTTTTAAAAAATTTACCATTTTTTGGAAAGCTTTATAGACTTTATGAATATGTAATGGCTGAAAGACTTTATTTTGCTTTTTTTAATAAACAAA